>Ga0316231_1000040_pt1 | contig 209151 bp, 175 predicted proteins | sample TBH18027metaG_FD_206002 | JGI IMG/M metagenome (GOLD analysis project Ga0316231, IMG submission 206002) | Freshwater microbial communities from Trout Bog Lake, Wisconsin, USA - TBH18027 | ecosystem: Environmental > Aquatic > Freshwater > Lake > Hypolimnion/Profundal zone | place: USA... | reverse complement strand
CCACGTCCCGCCGTCGCCGAATTCGCCCGCGGCTCCCGGCTTTCCCTTCGAACGGGCGACCTCGTAGCCATCGGTTAAGGTCGCCGATCCACGCCAGTAGTTCAGAAGCCGGTCGGGAAGCCCGTCAAGGAGGGCTGCCGAGCCGCCGCGGCCGTAGGCTTCGCGCGGGGAGAGATACTCGGTGCGGAGCTTGAAGCGCTCGCGCAAGATCGCCTCGTCCTGCTCGAGGATGAGGACGCGCTTGCCCTCGCGCATGAGCTTGGCAAGGTCGAGTCCCTCGGGGAGAAGGTTGAGCTCGTAGTTGAAGGCTCGGCGCCCGAAGATGATCGTATCGAACGAGCTGAAATTCTCGTCAAAGTTGACGAGCTGGAACTTGACGCCGGCAGCCTCCAGAGCTTTGGCCGAGTCTCCTTCTGGGTCGATCAGGGCTAATTTGCCTTGGTTGGCAAACGGCCGCGGAGCGATCACGTCGATGTTGCACGAGTCGGATCGCAACGGTTTCCCGTCTTTGACAAAAGCGACCGAGAGCTTGCCCGACTGGTCGCCTCCAGCGGGGATGACAGCTTGGATGGGGACAAAAACCTCGCCGCCTGCGGGAATCGTCTCGGTTTTTGAGCCTTCGGCCACGGGCTTGCCACCGAGCTCGAGCTTCCACTGGCAGGTCAGATCGGCGGGCTTGTTCGAATTATTAAGCAGGAGCGCCCCGCGATTTAGGGTTTCGCCGGGAACGAAGATGTGGGTCTTCAGAGTTGGCTTGTCCTTGGTTCCGGCGAGGAAGCCTGTGACCGGGGCTTGGAATTCCTGATAGCACAAGTCCATCCGGGGACCGCCACCAGCGAAGAAAAATCCGAGGAGGGCGAGATGGTTAGCCCGCCAGTTGAGAACTTCCTCCCGGATACGATCCTTCCAGATGACATTTTGCATGACCTCATCCTTGTCGAGATAGACCCAGGGATTAAGGGTCATGCGGATTTTCGCCAGGGCCACGTCTCGATCGAGCGGGTTCTTGATGGTTTCGATGACCTTCTGCCGCTGCTGCGCGACCGACTTCTCCAACGTCTGCAGGTAAGTCTCGTCCAGAGGTGTTCGGGCGTAGGCGTCGTCGCCAAGGGTAATGGCGGACCACTCGGCAAAGCAGGGCACTCCGTTCCAGCCTTCTCCTTGGGAGCACGCGTCGGTCCAGTTCGGGAACATCGGCGCGGCTTGCTCCTCAATGAGAAACGGTTTCGTTCCATGAGCGCGCCAATACTGCGTTTTCTCGATCATCTCCTGGACCGGCAAAAAGCCGGCATACTCGGTGATATGCATCGCGTCGTTGATGCTCCCGGAGTCTTGGGCGGTCACCAGCCGGGTCGGGTCGAGTTGGTGGAGCAGGTCGATAATGCGGCGTCCGACCTTGAAAGAGCGGGTCAGGACGTCGTTGCTCGGAAGAGGCTCGTTCATCCATGTGCCATTTTGAAAGCAGGGGTTATACATGCCGCCGTTGCCTGCCGTCTGTCCAGCGAGGACTCCGCGCTGAAAGAAGACCCCGGGATGGTTGCGCCGGACCTTGTTTGCGACGTCCAAAATATGAACGACGCCGGCCCAAAACTTGGGATCTGAGTCCTTGCCATTTTTGGCCATATCTGAAGAAGTGCTCTGAACTGCCTCACCATGAAGGCGTTCACCTGTAGCCGTTTTACCTGACTCATCGAGCAGGCGGGCATTTTCCTTGCCTTCGCCATCGTAAAAGGAGCTGTAACCGAATTTCTCGCACCAACGGCTGATCTCTGGCGCATCGGCGATGCTTCCCCCGGTGTGAAAAAGCGATACCGGACGGCCATTTATTTTGAGGTCCGTCCCGTTGCCGGTGACTTCCCGAAAGCCGAAACGCTCGGGCCAGAGGTTGGCCAATGTCTTGCCGTTGGCGTCGAGAAGCGCGGCATCCAGATCGTATAGATATGGGGCGTTCAAATCCCAGAGGATGGGGCTTTCCCATGCGGTGGAAACCTCCACGATATCGTTGGCGGCTTTGGCGGTAAAGGTGGTCTCGGGAAGTGCTTGGGCGATCTGCCCTGCGGCGGAGGCTGAGGCCTTAATCCGGTACAACTTACCGGGCGCCAGATTGGAAAGCTCGAAAATGGTTGTCAGCTGCTTCTCGGCGACCGACGTGCGGATGGCAACGCCGTCGATCCGGGGGCCTTTGGCCACAGGGAAGAGGCGAACGTCGCCGGTAAGCCCGCGGACCTGGCAGTAACGCGGGACTTGGAATTTCTCGCCAATGCTCTCACGGGCGAGACGGAAGTAGCCCGTGACGGGATCGGCCTGAACGTGGATTGCGAGGTCGAGCGTCTTGCCGGGAGAGGCGAAGGCGGTCATGTCGAGGTCGCCGCCTGGCCATTCGACCGCCCCTGCGCGTTTGCCGTTGGCGAAGACGGTGGCGATCGTCTCCGGAGCTTCGATCTCGATCAAGATTTTCTGCCCTTTCCAAGCGGCGGGAACTTCGACCCTCTGGCGATACCAGCCAGCGTGATAGGTCCGGCCAATATTAAAATAGCTGCCAAAATCGAGCCACGGTCCTCGCAGCGGCGTGGCCTTCGACCAGTCGGCAGGAGGCGCGCTCGGGACGGCTAAATCCTCCTTCGTTGGAGCGTTGGTCTGCGCCAGCCCACCAGAAATAAACTCATTCTTGCCGATGGGCAGGAAGTCCCATGGACAACGGAAAAGCTCCAGCGGCTTCTGGGGGATTTGCGCGAAGGCGGGATTGACAAATTGAAGGCTAATTTTGCGTCGGGTGGTATCGATGGGGCCGTTGGTCTCCTGGTACCGCGTCTCCAGCCAGAAGTTACCCGAGCGCGGTGGCGTGGGCAGCTCCACGCTGAACTTCTTGCCCTTCTTCCAATCGATCGTTGACTTTGCGGACACGAGCGTCTCGCAGCGGCCGTCGAGCAGGACGACGCTCACCTCCCCGGACTCGGCGCGTGCGCCCTTGGGATCGAGCTCCAGATCCACGTTGAGCTTCTGTCCGGGGTTCAGGAGAACCTGGCCGTACGGCTGATCGGGCAGGATGTTCTGAACAGGATTGGGACGATAGCTGTCGGGATTCGAATCATAGACGACCTCGTCCACGTAGGGGAGGTTCTGCGTTTCAACGTTTGCAATGGAGAGATATTTATCCGGCGTTTGGAATACGGCGTGCCCGTCGATGGAGATTGTGAACGGCCTGGGCCCCTTGCCGGCGGGACTGACAATATCAATGCGAGTCCATCCCCCATGGTTGGGTGCGTCGTTGAGCGCATAATGGAGGGATGTCGGGGTTTCTCCGGGAATTGCGAGCCTCCAGCCACTGTTATACCGCCGCAATGTCAAAACAAAGTTTTGCTTCTTGCCGTCGGCTTCTCCAACAAGGCTCACCCTGATCTGACGGTAGTTTCTCCCGACGACTTCCTCAAAAAAATCGTCATAGAAACAAAAGCTCAGCACGCCCTCGTTCCAATCTTTGGGGAAGCTGGCTTGAAAGCCGGTGGGGGTTTTCAACGCCCCTGCCCCAGCGGCCGTCTTCGTCGTCTCCAGCAATGCTGAGGGATCTTTGAATTGCGGGTTGAACTGGCGAATCTCCTCCGGTGAATCGAAGTGGTAGGTGATCGTTTCCGCCTGGAGCGGAAGGGCCAAAGTTGAGGCCAACAGGATAATAGATAAAATGACGCTTTGGACGGGCATAAAAGGGGTTGCGGGTTTGGAACGGGTGGAAATCGTAGCCGACTCAACAGGAGATGGCGATCAAACCGGCCACAGTGGTTGCGAGCCCGAGTTTGCTTGGAGTCTCACCGAGAAAGATTCTGCCATAAAGGGAAAAAAAGACGATGCACGTCCCCACGGCGACGATGTCGTGGGCCAGCATGTCGTCAAACTCGGCATAGGCGACCAGATTGAATTCCTTTTTGGCCTTTTCGCGGAGCGCCTCGTTTTGATCGCACACCGCCACCACCTCCATACCAGCAGACTGCGCGTTGCTCATAAACGACCAGCCACGGCTCGCGCCGAAAACGCCGAGCCGGATTTTCTGTTTGCTGTTTTTCATCGTGGTTTTCTAGGTTTGATTTATCGAACGCTTTGATTGATTTCCGTGATTTTATCTTTTATATAATTATGGAACAATGACGCTTTTCCGATAATCATTATAGTTTTCCGAGATTCTTGTGAGCCTGTTCACCATCACCAATATCGGCGTCTATCGCGAGCAACAGATCTTCCGGCAAAAGGTTGCCACCCCTTGGATTTGCTTTTGCGCTAGCGGACTCATTTACTCGCGCGTCACCCTCCCGGACGGCTATACGGTGCAGGAACCGCAGACGCCTTTCTTTTGTTTTCACGTTCCCGGCTCGTCACTCGATTTTGCCTTTTCGGCCCACCGCGAAAACTGGGTGATCGTGCTCGACACCAAAAATCTGCGCTATGCGCCCGCCAAAAATTGTGTGGAATGGCGAGAGGAGGGCGGCTGGATTGGCCTGCCCCTCTTGTTTCCGGTGCAGCCGGAGTGGGTTCCCTACTGGCAGTCGGAACTGCGCCTGATGCAGGCCGCGCAGGAAAGCCCGGTGCCACGCAACCTCTGGAGGGCGCGGTTGGGGGTACTCAACATCATCCGGTTCGCGCTGGACGGGCGGCCCGAATCGCTCCAGGAGACGCCGGCTGCGGAGTTGGAGCGGCATCTGGATGAGGACACGCGCAGCGCGTGCAGCCTGGAGGAATGGGCCGCCATTTGCGGTTATTCGAGCGACCATCTGAGGGTCCGCTTCGAGTGCGAATACGGCATGACGCCGCTGGCTTACCGCAATCAACGCCGGATGGCGAAGGCGATGCAGCTTGTGTCCTGCAGCCGACTGACGGTGCAGGAAATCGCGGCCCGGCTCGGGTTCCGTCACCCGTCGCACTTTTCCGCCGCCTTCCGCGACTCTTTCCACTGCACGCCTAGCGAGGGGGTTCGGCGTTTCCGGCATCCTTGATGAAAATGCAGAGCAGGGGAGCAGGGGAGCAGGGGAGCAGGGGAGCAGGGGGGCCATGCCTATTGACATCCAGTGAAAAAATCTGATCGGATTCCATTATGCCGAGAAAGGAGCGAATGGAATATGGTGGCGGGGTTTATCATGTGATGGACTGCGGGAACCGGTTGGAAGCGATTGATGAGGATGACCAGGACCGCGAGATGTTTTTGCACACGCTGGGGCAGGCGTGCAAACGGACGGGGTGGCGGGTTCATTCCTACGTGTGGCTGGGAAACCATCATCACCTGCTGCTGGAGACCCCGGAACCGAACCTGTGCGCCGGCATGAAGTGGATGCAGGGGACCTGCACGATCCGGCACAATGCGAGACACAAGCTGCGAGGGCATCTTTTTCAGGGCCGCTACAAAGCGATCATCGTGGAGGGAGAGCAGCACCCCCTGCAAGCTGGCGAGGACGAGCCCGACCACCTCGGCAATGATGACATGGCTGAACGGGATTTTCATCCCGCATTCGCAGCAACCGCCCTCCCATTTTCCGGTGGTGATGAGGGTCTTGAGTTGAGAAAAACCGGAATTGCGGGAAAATGGGATCCCTGCAAGTGTGGACGGATGATGTCGAATTCCGTCAATTCGCAAGGCGCTCTCTCCGGTCTCGATGGAATCTTTTGCGTGCGGGGAACGAATGCCGCTATTTTTCGGCCATGAACCCATCCAGAACGGTCGCGGAGCTGAAGGAACTGCGCGTGCTCACGGCGGATGAGAACGGGGCCCGGCGCGTGGCGTTCACCCCCGCTTGGACAAAAGCCAGGGAATTCCTCGCGGCCAAACTCGCGGGGCTGCCATTGGAGACGCACCAAGACGCGGCAGGAAATTTCTGGGCCACGCTTCGCGGCCGGTCCGCGAAGGCTCTAATCATTGGCGGGCATATGGACTCCGTGCCTGACGGAGGCTGGCTGGACGGCTGCCTGAATACCCTGGCCGCGGTCGAAATCCTCAGGCGGCTGGCCGACGAATACCATGGGTGCCCGCCGGTCACCGTCCGCCTGGTGGACTGGGCGGACGAGGAGGGCGCGAGGTTTGGCAAAAGCCTTTTCGGCTCGTCGGCATGTGCGGGGACGCTCGACATCGAGGAAGCCAGACATCTGCGCGACCGCGACGGCATCACTTTGGCCGATGCTCTCCGAACTGTCGGAATCGAGTTGGAAAATGTCAAAGCCTCCGGGGCCGAACTGGCGGATGCCGCCGCGTATCTGGAACTCCACGTCGAGCAGGGGCCGGTGCTTTTGGACAAAGGTCTTGTCCTGGGGACCGTGCTCGGGACATTCGGCGTCGAGCGCCACGCGATCACGTTTCACGGCCAGGCCGCCCACTCGGGCAGCACGCCGATGGCCCGGCGGCACGATGCCTTTCTCGCCGCGGCAAGGATGGCTCCGGAAATTTACAGCATCGCCGCGCGACATGGCGGGGTCTGCACGATCGGTTCTTGCACGACGCGGCCAGGAATCGTGACAAGCGTCGCGGCCGAGTGCCGGATCACGCTCGACCAGCGCCATCTCGATGCCGCCGCCCTGCGGGCCATGCTGGGCGATGCGCGCGAGGCGGCCGCGCGGTTTGCCGCCGATACCGGCGTCCGCGTCGAATGGAGGCGGCTCATGCGGGCCGATCCGGCGCTTTTCCATCCGGACCTCATCGGGCTGTGCGACGAAGCGACTGAAGAAATCTGCGGGACGTCCCACCGCATGCCATCGGGACCGCTGCATGACGCCACGGAAGTTTCCCGGGCCGGCATCCCGGCGGCCATGATGTTCGTCCAGAGCCTGCACGGCATCAGCCACAACAAAATCGAGGACACCCGGGAAGAACATATCGAGACGGCCATCCGGGCTTTCGACCTCCTCGCCACGAAGACCATCGAATGGATTATCCGCCAGCCCGCAGACTGACATGAGATTGAGGAAAACCGGATCGCCGGCATGAACCGCGCGCAACAACCGGCCGCACCCGGAGGCTATGAAAAGCACCACCCCGCCATTGCTTGACAGAACCCGGGCCGCGGCATTCAGCGCCCTGCCATTTGTCATCTTGGCGGGCCTTGCGGTCGGGCTTTACTTTCCCTCGCTGTGGGGAGGTTTCGTTTACGACTCCCGGCTGCAAATCCTGACGGATTCGTTTATTCACGATCCATCGCACTGGCGGGATGTCCTGACATTGCGCGTGATGGGGATGGACGTCCTGGATTCCAACCGCCCGGTCCAACTGGCCTCGCTCATGGCGGATGCTTTCATCTGGGGACGCGATCCTTTCGGATACCGGCTGACAAATGTTCTTCTCCACGCGCTGAACGGCTGCCTGCTTTTCGCCGTGCTGCGCCGGCTTCCGGGACGCGGCGGTGCCGCCAGGAGCCCGGGCCTGTGGGCGGCTGTTGCGGCAGTGCTAGCCTCGGCATTGTTTCTCGTGCACCCGCTCGGGGTGGAGGTTGTGTGCGAGCCCAGCAACAGGGAAGACCTTCTCGCGACGGCATTCGTTCTTTGTGCGTTGTTAAGTGCCATGCGGGCTGCCGCAACTGGCCGGGGATGGCTGGCGGCACTCTGCGCCGGGGGCTTCACCTTCCTCGCGCTGGGAAGCAAGGAAACCGGAGTTGTCGCGCCTGTGCTCGTGGGGGCGTTTGTTTTGCTCTTCCCCGGAAAATCCGCTCCCCGGCAGCGAATCATTCTCGCCGCGCTTCCTTGCCTTGTAGCGATCCTTTTCCTCGCCGTCCGGTTTTTTGCGCAGCCCGCCGAATCCGTCATCTTTGTTTCCAAGCCCGGCTATCCGGGGGGCTCGCTGGCCGCCGCCATGGCCATCCAGCCGAGAATCTTCGCCCTTTATCTGACCAATATTTTCCATCCCGCCAATCTCTGTGCCGACTACGGGATTTACTCGGTCCACGAGCTGCCGCTTTCGTTGAGCCTCTGGATCGTGGGACTGGCAACGGCAGGCATGGCGGTCGGCTGCTGGAAAGACCGGAGAATCCTGCTTGCCTCGGCCGGGATCGCGGCGGCTCTTTTTCCGGTGTCGAATCTTGTGCCCATCTACTGCGCGGCGGCGGACAGGTTCCTTTATCTGCCGCTGGCGCTCGGCACGATCGTTCCCCTGTGCCTCATGGAGAGCAAATGGACCTGCCGTCACGCCTCCCTGCACGTTCTGGTTTTCGCCGTCGCGGCCGCCGCTGTCCTGCTGCTGGCCGGCACCAACAAAAAGGTGCAGGCGGTGTGGATGGATGCGGAGACGCTCTGGTCCACGTGCGTGGGGCGGAGCCCCTTTTCGATTTCCTGCCATGTGGGACTGGCGGACGCTTTGCTGCGGGATCGGAATTGGAGCGCCGCAAAAAAGCGTTATCTTCTTATTCTGAAAATGCCAGGCGGGAAAGAGCGGGCCGACGTGTGGGCCGGCCTGGCGCTTTGTGATGACGCGGAAGGCGACAGGTCCGGAGCCTGCGAGGCGGCAAAAGAAGCGCTCGGAAAGGACCCGTTTTTTGCCAGCGAGGCAAAAATGATTCAGGGGCTTCGCTGCGAGGCGGAATTCGCGAGGGAATTCTCCGGCCTCCTCGCGCGCTACCATGTCGCGCCGGCACAACCGGAAAAAGCCGCGAAAACCGGGGGCCATTGAAGCGCGAACATTCGCATGTTCTGTTCTTGGAAAAATCCGAACTTCTCTGAAAATGGATTCCTAAAGTCACAAACACCATGCCAACACTCGCCACCACCGTTGACGGACTGAGCCTCCCCAATCCGTTCGTCATTGCCTCCGGCCCTCCCGGCACCAACCTCAATGTCATCTCGCGGGCGTTCCGCGAGGGTTGGGGAGCCGTCATCGCCAAAACGGTGAGCCTCGATGCCTCCAAGGTCGTCAACGTCACCCCCCGCTATGCAAAGCTCCACGCCGGCGACGGCCGGGAAGTCATCGGCTGGGAAAATATCGAACTCATCAGCGACCGCCCGCTTTCGATCTGGATCGAGGAATTCAAGAAATGCAAGGAACAGCACCCGGAGGGAGTGCTGATCGCCTCGATCATGGAGGAGTTCAATAAGGACGCATGGGTGGAAATTGTGGAGCGCTGCCAGAATGCCGGCGTTGACGGGTTCGAACTCAATTTTTCCTGCCCCCACGGACTCCCCGAGCGCAAAATGGGGTCGGCGATGGGACAGGATCCGGAAATCCTGGAAGAGGTCTGCGGCTGGGTGATGTCCGCCGCCAAAAAACCCGTCTGGGCAAAGATGACCCCGAACATCACCCGCATCGAAGACCCGTCGCGCGCGGCCCTGAAAGCCGGATGCCATGGGATCAGCGCCATCAACACGATCCGGTGCGTCATGGGCGTGAACCTCGACACCCTCCGCCCGGAGCCGACCGTGGAAGGATACTCCACGCCCGGAGGATATTCCTCCAAAGCGGTGAGGCCGATCGCCCTGAGAATGTGCATGGAAATCGCGACGCTCATCCGCAGCGAATTCTCCGGCCGCTCCCTGTCGGGCATCGGCGGGATCGAGACCGGCGCGGACGCCGCGCAATTCCTTCTTCTCGGGGCAGACACCGTCCAAGTTTGCACAGGCGTGATGAAGTTCGGATATGGGCTGGTAAAATCGCTCCGGGAGGATCTGCTCGCCTTCATGGCAAAGCACAAATTCGAAACCCTTGCCGACTTCAAAGGCCGCAGCCTCGGTTACTTCACGACCCACGCCGATCTCGTCCGCCGCCAAAATGAACGGAAAGATGCCCGGGAAGGCGGGATCGCCGCTCATGCCGACAGCGAGTGGAGCGGCGACCGTTTCGTCGAGCAATCCCAGTCGCTCTCGATAGAGCAATGAAATACCTGGAACTCTTCGAGCACCTGAAAGACAGTGTCTCTCTCGACGGGGATCGCATCGAGATCGGCGGGGGTATGAGCGTTCGCAATTTCACCTTCCACTCCCGTCATACCGCGCTGCTGCCCGAAGGACACGGCCCCGGAGAACCCCAGGGCGACATCCTGGATGTCGCAGATGCGCATGTTTCGGAAAATGCGGCTTTCCGGTATCACGTATTCATACCCGATCGCGTCCGGAAGTCCGACGGCATGGTCCTGCTTTTCCACGGCTTCAACGAGAAACACTGGCACAAGTATTTTCCGTGGGCGGCCAGGATCCTTGAAATCACGGGGAAGACCGTCGTTCTCTTTCCGATCGCTTTTCACATGAACCGCGCCCCTGCCGCATGGAGCGATCCGCGGCTCATGCACCAGGCGAGCAAACGCCGGAGAGAGGAGTTTCCGGACATCCTTCACTCGTCGCTTCTGAATGCTGCCATCAGCAGCCGGCTGCAGCGAAACCCGCAAAGATTCATCTGGTCCGGGTTGCAGACTTATTATGACGTGAGGGATTTTGTAGAGAGTTGCGCGAGGGGGGAACACCCGCTCTTCGAGAAGGAATTCCGCGTCGACATCATGGCCTATTCGATCGGCGGTTTTCTCTCGCAGGTCCTGCTGCTCAGCAATCCGGACGGGCTGTTTTCCGAGACGAGGCTATTTATGTTTTGCGGAGGCCCGGTCTTCAACAGGATCTCCCCTGTCTCGAAGTTTATCTTGGACAGCGAGGCGAATGTGCGCCTTTACTCCTTCCTGGTCGAGCACCTGGAAAGCCACCTCAAACACGATCCCAAGCTCTTTGCCTGTCTCAAGGACGGCTCGGAATCCGGAGTCGCTTTCCGCAGCATGCTGAGCTACAAATCCATGGCGGACTTTCGCGAGGAAAGGTTCAGGGCCATGAGCCGGCGCATTTCCGCCATAGCCCTCGCCAAGGACGAGGTCATCCCGCCCTATGAAGTCGAAAACACGCTCAATGGGCGAAACCGGGATATCCCGATCCGGATCGAGACTTTCGATTTTCCCTACCCATACAAACACGAAGATCCGTTTCCCGCCCAGGCCGGAATATCAAACCAAGTCGACGATGGCTTTTGCAGCGTCTTTGAGAAAATCGGAGATTTTTTCAAATAGGCGGCCTGCGGACGGTTATCTTAGGATTTTCGCTTGCCAAACGGTTAGCATTAATGCTCAGATCACTTTTCAGTATGAATTTATCACACATTACCAGCCAGTCATTGCGTCGTATCCTCAAACTGGCCGTGCGGAAGGACCAGCTTGTGAAACTCGTCGCGGAACTCGAAACCGAGATCTCCAAAGTTTTTTCCGGCGCTGTCGCGCCGTCTGCCAAACGCCCGGCGAAGAAAACCGCTCCCGCCCGCAGGGCCGGGAAGCGCTCCTCCCGCAAAGCCAAATCCGGCGCGCTGAAGGCGAGAATCCTTTCGCTGTTGGAAAGCGCCGGAGCCAGGGGGCTGAAGGTCAAGGAGATCGCGGAGAAACTGGGGGCTCCCGCGGGAAATATCTCGGTCTGGTTCAGCACCACCGGCAAGAAGCTGACACGAAAAGTTGAGCCGGGACGCTATGCCGTCAAAGGGGCCAAGCCCGCATCGAAAAAGGCCTCCAAACTGCCGAAGGCCAAAGGAAAAACCAAATGAACCTCACCAAAGAAATCCAACTGGCGAAGGACATCGCGGAAAGCGCGCGCGAACTGCTCGCGGCGACAACCGACTCGGCCGAGGAAAAGGTGCGGCATGCACGGGCTCGGCTGGGGGCGGCGGTAGAGAGCAGCCGGGAGGTTTTTGACCGGATTTCCGACCGCGCCACAACGGCTGCAAAGGCGGCCGACGGCCAGCTCCGGGACCATCCCTACGTCCCGGTCATCGTGGCCCTCGGCTTGGGGGCGCTCCTGGCAATCGTCCTTCTCAGGGGAAATTCTCCCAGAGACTGATTCGAAAAATACTTCGAGGCCCACTTGCAGGATAGACGGTCTTGCGACTCTCGGAACGTCAGCTTTGACACGACCGAAGCCGGCACCAAGGAAATCATCGGCACTCCCCGGAAGTGTCTTGATCTCGATCTTGACGCCCTTCTCTTTCCCGACCAAGCCTCCGATGAGGAAATCTAGTCCACTTCGCCGGTCAGTTCCCGTTTGGCCTGCTGCCAATCGTTTGCAGATAAATCAATCGCCAAGCGACCATCACTGGTTGCGATCTCAATTGCCCGCGCCATGACTTTCCGACCAGCTATGGGGTCGGTATCGACGGAATCGCCGGATAAAATCGCTTCTCTCGGTGGATTCGGTTTCATTCAGGCCACTTCCTCGGTGTTTCTCCTGGGACAACAGCGATTGCAACCTCTGGCGATGAAATAGCCAAGGATCGCACCTGCCCCGAGCCCGATGGCAATGGCTTGATACGAGTTTTTATGCGCCAGTTCGTTGACGACAGCGGTGCCATCAACCGCTTTGTCGCAAACCTGACCGTAGATTCCCTTCGCGCGTTCCAATGCGAGGTCCACGCGCTTGCGGGCTTCTTGGACTTGTTCTCCGGCTATATCTTTTGTTGCGGCCACCAAAGCTCCTGCGTCTTGGGCCAGTTCGCTGATAATCTTGTTTCTCATGGCCCATATCCATACTCGCTGAATCCCTGGGCAGGGAATGGGGAGTTCACCCCACTCTTGGCTTCCATGAGGAGTTTGGCCTCCCCCTCAACATGGACAACGTCGTTCCCGCCATCAAACACATTGTCTGAATATGTCAGACCATGCACTGAACCGTGCGTGTTCCCAAGAAACTCACCGACCTGCCGGGATGGGTTTTTGCGCTGCCAGCCACCAGAATCGTGAGGCTCAGGCTTGAATCTCCGCGGCAGCAATGAGAAGTTACTCGCACGTGTGTTCTTAAAAGTTCCTTTTCTCCTCTGCTGGATTTTCTGTCTTTGGCACAGTGCCTTGCTGACCGCCTCAGCGGCGACCTTCTATATCAGTCCAAACGGAAATGACAACGCCTCCGGTCTGGCTCCGGTTCAGGCTTGGCGCACCGTCCGCAAGGTCAATCAAACGGTGTTTTCTCCCGGCGACATTATCCTTTTTGAAGGAGGCGTAACATTCAATGGACCGCTGACCTTTGACAAGAAGGACCGAGGAACGCCCACTGCCCCCATTGTCATTGGCTCTTACTGTTTGGCCGAAGCGGGGCGGGCGACCATCTCCGCAGGGAAAGGAAGGGGCGTCGATATTTGCAACACATCGAACATCCATCTCAGAGACCTGATCATTGCGGGTGTTGGTTCGAAGCGAAACAGCCAGAGCGGCGTGATGATCCTCTCCACTCGCGACAAAGGAATCCGCAACATCCGGATGGAGAATCTGGAAATTCATGGGTTCGGAGAAAACGGGATTTCCATCGGCACTTGGGGAACAAACACCGGCTGCAAGGATGTGATCATCACCCGCTGCACAGCGCACGACAATCTGGATGCCGGAATTTTTACATGGGGTCCGTGGGCGCCAGGCATCTACGCGCATCGTGGAATCCGCATCAGCGATTGCCTGACCTATGGGATGAAAGGGGGATCGGGAATCACCCTGTCATCGGTTGACGGCGGAGTCGTTGAAAGATGTGTGGCGCACGACAACGGGGTGGAATATTCCGGCGCGGCGGGGATTTGGGCTTGGGACTCCACGAACATCCTTTTTCAGTTCAACGAGTCCTACAGGAATCGCTCCAACGGAGTGGACGGTGACGGATTTGATTTCGATGGGGGGGTCACGAATTCCGTGATGCAACACAACTATTCCCACGACAATGAAGCTGCGGGTTTCCTGCTCGCCCAGTATCCTTCTGCTCCACAGCGGATGAAGAACCTCACGATCCGTCACAATATCTCGGAGAATGATTGCAGCAAGTTGAACTACGGGGCCATCCATGTTTGGAACAGTGAAGATCCCGGCCGGATCAGCGATGTGCATATTTACCGCAACGCAATCTATCTCGCTTCTCCGGCTGAGAAACGCCCCGTCGGACTCCCCGCTCCATTCAAAGCCGTTTTGAAAGCGCTCGGGATCAGGACCGATTCTCCGAAGCAACTCTGCGCGATCACGGTCTCCTCTCCCACCAAGGCTGTGTCGATCCATAACAACCTGGTTGTTTATCGCGATCGTGGCCTGCTCGGCTCACCAAGCTGCCGCAGCCGGGGCGGGCAGTTGTAATTGTCGCTACACAGACGGTGAGCAGTTGTAATTTGTTGCGACTCCGAGATATGACAATCCAAGGTGGGGATTCACCCCATAGCGCAGCCGCTCCCCGCCAAATGAGAATCACCGCCGGTCTCAACCGGAGGCCGACAGTGAATAAAAACAAAAACACATTATGAAAAAACTCACCTTGACCTTCATCACGACGGTTGCGGTTGTCGGATCGGCTTTTGCCGGTGCTTCTCGACGGTCGGTGATCTTTTTTACGACGCAATCAGTCTGGCGGTTTGCGATGTATTTACGATGTTATTTTCACGACATCCTCTGTAATGGCACACTCGGGAAAGGCATTTGTTTGACGGAAGTTGGTCGGGTTACACCCCATAGTGCATTCGGTTGCCCGCATGGCATCATCTCTTCAAATGAAAAACTGCACATTCAAACCAATACTCTTCTCCGGGAAACGGAAGTCTTTTGCGCTTGCGATAATCTGCCTCTTGGGAATTCCGTTCATTGCGGAAGCCAACGACTACAATAATCAAAACGATGATCGAGATGGCAGCAAGCGGGTGTTTTATCCGTTGCGGGTCGTGTCCGGATTCCTTGTGAATTTAGGCAACAACATCGCGGGCCGCGGACGACGCGCGCTCGAACCGAACCCCTCGTATCAGGACCAGCAATCAAAAGTCCGGTATAACGACCGGCAATATCTGCGCAACAATTCCAGGGAAGCCGCCGTTCAACAGTCGCTGACAAGAAACGGGTATTACAACGGTCCGATTGACGGAAGCATTGGTCCGATGTCCAGGCGTGCCATCGCCAACTACCAGGCGGATCGCGGGATGCGGGTCACCGGCTACCCTGACAGCAATCTGCTCAACTCCCTGGGGCTGCAATGAGTCAACGCCCCCACCGGTGGTCGGGTTACACCCCATAGCGCCTTCGAAAATCCTCCAATACTGTGCGGGCTATGAAAAAACTAATCCGCAACTCCATTGGAGCCCTCCTGTTGACAGGAACGCTTCTCACCGCAAACACCGTTCTGGCGCAAGATGCTGTCGTCACAACCAGTCCAATCACATCCATGGGCACCATCAGTGAGTTCAGTCCTCACGCCATTGTGATCAAAACCGAGACCGGCACAGCGCCCGTGTGTTACAGTTACAGCAAGACAACGACTTACGTCGACGAATCAGGAAACCCGGTTTCGATGACGACCATCAAGTCCGGTCTTCCCGTCACCGTCTATTACACGAGATCCGGTGACACCATGACGGTGTCGAAGGTCATCGTGAGAAAAGCGGTCGTTGTCCCCGGTGCCGTTGAAGAGCAGAAAACCACGACAACAACGACAGAAACCAAGTAACAAACAGAAGTTCAATCCATGAAATATCTCATCATTTGTTTGGTGGCTCTCACGGGACCACTGATCATGTCCAGTTGCGTCAATGTGCGCCCGCAAAGGGATCATGCTCCGCATGTGACCAGCACAACGACGGAAGAAACCACGGTAAGAAACCGGCCGAGTTCCACAACGGTGGAAACGCAAAACGTCCGGTCTTATTAGACAGGGCATCGCCTAACCAAAACGAGAGCGGCCTGATGTAAATCAGGTCGTTTTCTTTGGTGGAATCGTCAAGACAACCTTCAATCGCATGGCAAAAACCTGCCTTTCATGTATGGTTTAGTCAATAGCTGAAAGAATTGATGATGAACAAAACCGACTTTGCTTTTTGGCTGACTTTAACTGGAACCCTTTGCTGGATTGTTTGTTTTTGGTGGATGTATCGAATTTCAGGGAAGCAGAATGATTTATTGGAGCAGCTTCGACAGCAGGGAAGACGCATAGAAAAAGTGTCCAAGCTTGAACATGATCTCATCAAAGAAGTCCATCCCCAAGTGGGAGAGATCAAGGAGGGGATGGATGCGGTTGTTACCGCTGTTACGGAGCACGCTAATAAAACTGGCTTGAAAGACAAGGTGTCAGCTTTGTCGCGTTCGCAGAGGCCCTCGGCACGTCAGCCATAACCCCGCGGGATTGATGGCACTTCGCAGTCGTGCCCGGGCAGGTCAGGGTGTTCCGCTCCTCTTCTCGGTCGTCGGGGTGGCGCGGATGGCGAGCGGCACGGTCAAGAGTGCTTGAACACGGCCTTCGTGCTCAGAGCGGCCCCGGTTTTGTGTCGGACGAAAAGAGCTTGGAGTTCGTCGATCATCTCTTCGGCGGCAGCTTCCGGGATCAGGTCTCCCTTGATCTTGAGCTCGAAAGATTACTTGAAGTGCGCGGCTCCGTTGCCGAGCATTCCTCAGTGACATAGAGACGACTCCACATTTGCTCGGGTGCTTGCCGCGCTTGCTTCACGGCTTGAAGGGAGGTAGTCAATTCACATGTTCAACCGGATTGACTCCAGATTCCAGAAGCTCCGCGAAGCCAAGCAAGCCGGCTTCATTGCCTACATCACTGCCGGCGATCCCACTCCGGAAGCAACCCCGGCGCTTGCCGTGGCGCTCGAAGCCTCCGGGGTCGATATTTTGGAACTGGGGATTCCGTTTTCCGACCCCCTTGCAGACGGGGCCACGATCCAGGCGGCGGCGGGCCGGGCGATCGCCGCGGGAACCAACGTGCCTGCAGTTCTCGATATTGTCCGAAAAATCCGAGAAACCTCGGAGCTCCCCATCGTCCTCTTCACCTATTTGAATCCGGTCTATGTTTACGGCTACGAGCGCTTCATCCAAGACGCGGCGGCTGCGGGGGCCGACGGCCTTCTGATTTTGGATCTTCCGCCGGACGAGGCATCGAGAAATGCCGAGCTGGCGGGTGCGCGCGGGTTGCTGTCGATCCGCCTGATCGCCCCGACAACGCCTCCCGGGCGGATGGAACTCATCGCAAAATCCGCGGAGGGTTTTATCTATTATGTTTCGCGCGAGGGAGTCACCGGCGAGCAATCTTCGCTCTCACAGAGCATTTCCTCGCAGGTCGCCGAGATTCGAACACACACCCCGCTCCCCATCGCCGTGGGCTTCGGAATCTCGACTCCCGACCAGGCCTCCGAGGTGGCGCGGCAGGCTGACGCTGTCGTTGTGGGCAGCGCGATTGTCCGGCAAATTGCCGAAGCGGCGAATTCCGCCGGCCTTGCGGAGAAGATCGCGTCGTTTACCCGTCCGCTTGCCGCCGCCGTCAAGGCCGGGTAAGCGACAAAATGGCCTGCGCTGCGAATGTAGCGGTTGCAACCGCAGGGCGCGAAGGGTCCGAGGCCGGGCTTTCCATTCTGAAAGAATTTCGATGGGGAGAAATTGCTTTTGCGAGTGAAATCAGGCTGGTCGAAACATGATGCTCCGCTTCGCTGCGGTTGTGTCCCTGCACCAAACGATCGACTTGCCCTATTCACGAAGCGCTATCGCGCTGGTTTTCCGTGTTCCGCTACAGGAAAAGCCGTGCCCCCTGAAAAGCAGACTTTCCTCTCAGCGCCTTCTTTTGGCTCCGAATTTCATTCCCTTGTGGGTGCGGACGCCCTTGGCGGCTTTGAGCGAGGCGGCGGCCTCGACTTCGTTGAAGATCGCCGTGTAAACGTAATCGAAGTTATCCAGCTTCAACCGCGGGACGGATTGTCCGATGAAACGCTCGACGTCCTTCACGTGGGGAAGTTCCTCGGCGGTCATGATCGTGAAGGCGTCGCCGACGTTCTGCGCGCGCCCCGTGCGTCCGATGCGGTGCACGTAGTCCTCCGGATGCTGGGGGACATCGTAATTCACGACATGGCTCACCCCCGCGATATCGATGCCGCGCGCGGCGATGTCCGTGGCAACCATCACTTCATAGCGTCCGGCCTTGAAGCCTTCCAGCGCCTCGACCCGCTCGGTCTGGGTCCGGTTGGAATGCAGCGCGACCACGGAATGGTTGTTCTTTTTCAGCTCCCTGCAAATCCGGTCGGCCCCGTCCTTGGTGCGGGAAAAAATCAAAACGCTGTCGAAGTTTGTGCGGGACAGGAGCGCGAGGAGGAGCTCGAACTTCTGGGCGACAGCCACCGGGTAGAAGGCATGGTTGACGGTCTCGGCAGGCGTGAAACTGGCGCCGATCTCGATGCGTTCGGGATCCCGGAGGCACCAGGAGGAAAGGCGTTGGATCTCCTCGGGAATCGTGGCCGAAAAAAGCAGCGTCTGCCGGTCTTTCGGGCATTGTTCGACAATCCGCCGGACGTCGGGCAGAAACCCCATGTCCAGCATGCGGTCCACCTCGTCCAAGATGAGAACGGTCAGCCCGCTCAGGTCCACCGCACCCTGCTGCATGTGGTCGAGGAGACGCCCGGGAGTGGCCACGATCACATCGCACTTCCGCGCGAGATCTTCTTTCTGTTTCCCGTAACCGACGCCGCCATGAATGAGCGAAACCTCGGTGTGCAGGAAGCGCATGTAGTCGCGGAAGGCGGTTTCCACCTGCATGGCCAGCTCGCGCGTGGGTTCCAGAACCAGGCAGCGGATCCTCGGCTCGGGATGGTCGAGTTGGGAAAGGACGGGCAGCGCGAATGCGGCGGTCTTCCCCGTGCCGGTTTGTGCGGAGGCGACGAGGTCTCTTCCGGAAAGAATCACAGGAATGGCCCGGAGTTGAATGGGGGTCGGTTCGGAGTATCCCATCCGCTGGGCACCGTGGAGCACCGATTCGGAGAGACCGAGATTTTGAAATGACATGATCGATGAAAAAAATACCACCTTTCAGAATTGAAACCAGCCTTTTACCTCGAAGGGCTGAAATGAGGCGACGGCACCGATGATGTTTCCGAAGAAAAATCCGGACGTGTGGACTTTTTTTTCGCCGAGCGATCCGCTTCCTCTCTCGCCGGGTCTGGCGCCGGAGAGTCCGCCAGAAATCCCCTCGCCAGAGAGCTTGAGCATCGCTTCCTTGCCGGTCCAAAGCCGCAGGAACTGCTCTTCGTCATGGGACCTGGAGATGGCGTCTGCTTCGGAGGGGTCGAAAAAACGGCGCGCGATCCCGACAAAATCCCGGCCTCTTCCCACCGGCTCGATGTCAATCCCGACCGCCGAACCGGAAAATGCCGCCACCACCGTGGAGCCGGTGTGGCTGAGATTGAAATGGATCTCCGCGTTTGAAAAATACGGTTTCCCGTTCGCGTCGGTCTCGACCAGAATCTCGCCGGCCGGAATCCCGGAGTAAAGCGAGGCGGCACGGCGCACCCCCGATCTTCCGGCCACGAACGCCGCCTTGGCAGGGGGCTGGAACTTTGCAGCCCGGAGCGCCTCGTCCCGGCTCAACAGCGGGCCGCTGGATGAATCGAATGGAAACCTCCAAACATGAATCCCGCCATCGAGGCGACAACCATCCGACGGAACTTTGACAAATGCGGCCTCCGTCACATGCCCATGATTTCGTAGCCGCCGTCCACATAGAGCACCTGCCCCGTGATGCCCGAAGCGCCGTCACCGGCCAGAAAAACCCCGGTGTGTCCCAGCTCATCCGTCGTGCAACTCCGCTTGAGCGGCGCATGCTCCTCGTAGTGCTTCAGCATCGTGGAGAATCCCGAAATCCCGCGTGCCGCCAATGTCTGCATCGGCCCCGCGCTGATGCAGTTGACGCGGATCTTGCGGGTGCCGAGATCATATGCCAGATAGCGCGCGGACGCTTCCAAGGAGGCCTTCGCCACGCCCATGATATTATAGTGAGGGACGACTTTGACGGAACCGTAGTAAGTCATGGCGAGGATGCTTCCGCCTTCGGTCATCAGGGGAACAGCCGCACGGGAAAGCCCGATCAAGGAATACGCGCTGATGTCGTGAGCCACGCGGAAGGCCTCCCGCGAGGTGGCCAGAAAATCGCCCTCCAGAGCCTCCTTGGGGGCGAAAGCGACGGAGTGGAGCATGAGATCCAGCCTCGAAGTGCGCTCGGAAACCCTGCCGAAAAAACCGGCGATCTCATCGTCTCTCGTCACATCGCACGGGTAGATGGCGGTGTCGGCCCCGAACTCCGCCACCAGTTCCTCCACGTTCTCTTTCAGGCGTTCGCCCTGGTAGTTGAAAATCAGCTTTGCCCCCGCGTTGTGCCAGGCCTTGGCAATCGCCCAGGCAATGCTGCGCTTGTTTGCCACGCCGAAAACAACGCCTGTCTTGTTGGAAAGTATCCCGTCGCTCATTCCCGTGAGCAAAGCCTCCCGGCGCAAGCTTTGTCACGCTCAAAACGCCTGCCCATTTTCGAGGGGTATGATCAAGTGGATGAGATGCCCACGCTCCTGTCTGCCAGCCTGAATGGCGGGGAACTTTTCTACGCCTGGCGTGCGAGCAGCTTTTTCGCGAGCGCGCGGAGCATGTCTGCCCGTTCGCCGATCGGGGAGAGCGAGCCGAGGGCCTTTTCCGTGAGCCGTGCGGCTTCTTTTTTCGAGGCTTCGAGGCCGAGAAGGGCGGGGTAGGTTGCTTTCCCGGCGGCGGCATCCTTGCCGGCGCTTTTGCCGAGCTGTTCGCTGGGTTGCGTGACGTCCAAGATGTCATCGATCACCTGGAACGCGAGCCCCAGGTGATCGCCGAATTCCTCGAGGATGCCCATCGCGCGCGGGGTGGCATTCGCGCTCATGGCACCGAGCTTCAGGCTGCAGGTGATCAGCGCGGCGGTCTTGCCTCGGTGGATGAACCGCAGGTCCGCCCTGCTGGATTTTTTCCCTTCCGCCTCGAGGTCCGCCACCTGCCCGCCGATGAGAAACCGGCTGCCCGCCGCGCGGGCGAGCTCGGCCACGGCATCCGCCGTGCCGAATCGGGCGGCCGGCTTCATTTTCGCAAGAATCTCGAACGCCACGGTGAGAAGCGCGTCGCCCGCCAGGACGGCGACCCCATCCCCGAAGACTTTGTGCGAGGTCGGGCGTCCGCGGCGCAGATCGTCGTCGTCCATGCACGGCAGGTCGTCGTGGATGAGCGAGTAGGTGTGCACGCACTCGACCGCGCACGCCGCCGGCAGGGCATCGGCCAGCCGGCGGATCCCGCAGGCCCGCGCCGCCGCCAAGCACAGCACCGGCCTCATCCGCTTGCCCCCGGCAAACAGGCTGTAGCGCATGGCGCGATGGACGGTCGCCGGCTTCGCCGATTCTTTCGGGAGCCACTGGTTGAGCATGCGGTCCACAGTCCGCGTATCGTCGGCAAGCAGGGCGTCAAGATTCATCGGCAATGCAGGTGTTTACAGGATCCGGGCCGGATACTGCAAGCACGGCCGCGGCGTTTCGCAGCGGGCCGGAGCTATTTCTTCTCCGGTTTCTCGAACAATTTTTTGTATTGCGGGTAGCCCGCTTTTTCGAGGTCTTCGGCGGGGATGAAGCGGAGGGCGGCGGAGTTGATGCAGTAGCGGGCGCCGGTCGGGGCGGGGCCGTCGGGGAAAAGATGTCCGAGATGGGAGTCCCCTTTGGCCGAACGGACTTCCGTGCGGTCCATCCCGTGGGAGCTGTCCTTTTTTTCCACGACCGCCGCCTCGTCGATCGCGCGGAAAAAACTCGGCCATCCGGTGCCGGAGTCAAATTTGTCCTTCGAGCTGAAAAGCGGCTGGCCGGAGACAACCGAGACGTAGATCCCGTCGCGGTGGTTGTCCCAGTATTCGTTTTTGAACGGCGGTTCTGTCCCGCACTGGGCGGTCACGTATTGTTGCAGCGGTGTCAGCATGGGTTTTTGGTCTTCTGCAATGGCGCTGCCGGCGGCGAGGGCAAGCGCGGCGAAAACGGAAAGCTTCATGGCGGGAATGTTGCACGGGGGCAACCGCCCCGCCACTGGAAACCGGTTTGGATTTGCAGCGAGCGAGCCTAAACCGGAATCGAGTTGACCAGCCGTTCCTCGACCTGCTCCCGGAGAAACATGTAGAATTGCGGATTGCGCAGCGCCAGGATCTCGATGGCAGCCATGGCCGCGTTCGAGGGATCGAGCACGGTGGCGACCGGCACGTTCGACGGTGTCCGCAGCGACGACCACACGTCTTCCGGGAAGTCTTTGAAACTTGCCGGGACGGTGATCACCGGGACCGTGGTCGAGGCCGACAGCGTCGGTCCGGCGCCGTTCGATCGTCCGATAAACGCGATCACCACGGTGTCCGGCACCTCCTGCACCAGCCGGTGAAGCTCGTTCAGCCCGCGGACCGGCTCCTTGTGAATCGAGCAGGTCGCCGTCGTGATCTTCAAACGGGGGCCGTCGGCGGCACCTCCGCAGAGCTGCTCGAGCGCCTTCGCCACCGGCGTCACATCGTCCTTGTCGGACCCGCGCCAGATAATGACCTGCTGGAGCGGCAGCCGGAAGTGGTCTGTCACCGAGGCGACGCGGCGGTATTTCTCCGCCACGTCATCGAGTTTTCCGCCGTCACGATACGCCTGCTTGTCGATGTAGGAGCCGTTTTCGAGCACCCGCCACGAGTCGTTGTCGATCACGTCGGCGAGAAGCAGCGTGCCTTCCTTTGTCAGGCCGAATTCGACTTTGAAGTCCACGAGCGTCCTCCCTTCGAGTTGCCATGCCTTCTCGAGGACGAGAAACGCGCGCCGGGCGATCTTTTGGATTTCCGGAAAAAGTTTCCATTCGTCGGCGCGGGCGAAAACCTCGTTTCCCTCGAGAACCAGGAAGGGTTTCTGCGCATAAACCGGCTTCGACGGCTCGTAAAGGGAGATCGTCCCGGCACCTTTCGCGTATTCCATGAGCGGGTCGTCGCGGAGGAGTTCGTGGGCCTTCCACTTTTTGCCGCTTGTTTTGAGGAAGAACTCCACGAGAAGTTTGGGGAAGAGGTGACCTTGGGCGAGGCCGGGCACGCGCTTGAGATACGAGCCGTGGGCTTCGCGGCGGACCACCACTTCGTAAGGGAGCATTTGGCACCGCGGAGCCAGAAACGTTTTCGCGTCCACCTGCTCGTCGAAGGCCACGGGAAGACCGCAGGCTTTGAGGAGCCGGAACACGTTGCATGTCGTCCGGGTCGCGAGCGCGGCTTTCCCTTCGATGAGGTCATGCTTGGCTCCGTCACCGGCCGTGATGTCGTCCTTCGACTGGATCAAAACCTGCTCCGGATCCTGCGCGGTGGCGCGGATGATTTTGGTTTTGCCTTCGGCGATCAAGCCGCCCTCAACCGGCTGTTCTGGTTTCTGTGTCATTGTGCCCTTTGTTACCACGGATCATGGTGGATTCGCCAACGAAAAAGCCTGGGCTTCCCGCCCTCGGGTGTGATCAAAAGATTGGTGTTTTTACTCCGCCTTTTTTTCTTCCTGCTTTTTCTTTGGGGGGGCTGGCGTGGGCTGTCCTTGGACTTGCGGCTGCGCGGCGGGGGCCGGGCGCTGTTGCTGCAATGACGGGGCGACGGCGATTTCCGGACGGAGCTGGCGCTGGTCGGGTTGCGTGGCCTGTTCGCGGGGTTGCGCCGGCTGGAGACGTTCCTGGACTTGTTGGCGCTGAGGTTGGAACTGCTGGCGTTCCTGATATTGCTGTTGGATCACGGGCGCGGTGACGGTGCGGGCCGGACGTGCCGGCGGAGCCTCCGGAATACTGCGGGCGTTTTGTGGGAGAGAAGCGGGATTCGAGGGCGGATAGATTGCGGGATTTCCGGTGCGGACGGGAGCCTGGTCGCGAAGGCGGACGGAATTCGACGGCATCGGCAGGGCGGTCCTCAATGCGGGGTTGTAAATTCCCGGCCGGGCCGTCGGGATGTTGGCGTTGCCCAAGGCGACCGGCTGCTGCGCGCCGACTGCGCCGGAACGCGCGCTTACATAGCGGGCGTTGCCGTTGTTGTGGATCTGGCGCTGGTTGATTTGACGTTGCGCGTTTGCGCTCGGCTGCCATTGACTCGCGTTGGTGGTGTCGATGTTCACGACATTGGCTCCCCCCCGGTTTCCGTTGGGTCCGTGGTTCCATTGGTTGTGCCAGTCGTGGTTCCACCCGAGCCAGTTGCCGCGGTAGAAGCAGCGGCGGTTCCAATCGAAGTCGTAGCACAACCACGGGCCGACAAAAAATCCTGGGCCGAAGGTGAGCACGGACGAGTAAACATAAACGACCTGGGGATCGTATTGCGGGACATAGATCACCTCAGGATCGGCGGGCACGATGCGGATGGCGCTCCCCTCCTCGACCACCTTCTGCTGGGGGGTGTCCCCGAGATTGCCTGCGGCTTTCGCCTGTTCGCGCAGTGCCTGAATGGCGTTCATCACATCGGCGGGTTGCTCGACAAATGCCTCTCCGAGCGATGCCGTCCACTCCAGGCTCTCGTCCATCCACGCGAGCACGTCAGGATAACGGGCGAGCGCCTGCACGCTCTCGTCCCACGGTTGGTTTTCGATCTGCCCGGGGTCCCCGCCAGATTTCAAATACCGCGCGCCCAAGACGACATCCGACGGCACGGTGGAGGCGGGGAGGATGATCGCGATCAACGCGTCGGGATAAAGCGCGATCGGGGCGAGAAGCCGGGCCAGTTCCTCCGCGTTCAATTTTTGAGCGTCGGGCTGAACGGGCGGCGGAACCGGCTGGCTCGCAATCTGCGCGTGCAGCGGGAAGCCGCAGACGAAAAGGGCGGTCGCGACAACCAGCCTTGCCGCAAACAGGCCGATCCAGACCGATGCGCGCCGGGCATTCATGCTGGGAAACAATACACCGGTTTTCGGGGATGCGACAGGGGACTCGAAAAATTTCATAACGTGTGCTCAAGAGGAGAAACGCGCCACCCCGCCGTTTATTCAAGGGGATTCTTGAAAGCATTGTTTCCGGCAAGCACGGAAACCTTGAAAAAGCCCGCCGCGAACTCCCTCCGTGTTGCCGGATTGACGGGGCGGGGGATTTCCACGAACAATCCTTTGGAAGGTGGAAAACACTTGTCCGGAATGAAGAGCGAAAAACAAAACGCGGGCAAGGAGCTTTACCGGCGGTTGCGGGGGTTGCCGTGGGAAAAACTGTGGGCCGAAGAGGTGCCGGGGTTCGATCGCGCCACGCAGGCCGAACGCGCGGAGCGGGTCGCCGTGGTCCGCGCGGTCGGGGTGGTCTTTTCGGAGTCCGGCCCGAAGGAACTGGCAAACGAGGTGCGCGGCTGGCTGCGGGATTTGCTCGACGATCCCGTGGAAAAAGTCCGCCGGTATGCCATGAACGCGCTGCCGAAAGTGGGCGCGGGCCGGGATGAAGAATCCGACCTGCTCGACCTGCTCAAAACAACGGACATCGACCGCGAAAAAAAATTCCTCGCGGGAGCGCTCGACAAAATCGGCGGCGAACAGACGCTGGCCGCGACGCGGGGACTTCTCCCGCAGACCGAGCAGAAGGCGCGTGCGGCCGTGGCAAGGAGCGCGAGCCTTGGCAGCATACGAATGGACCGCGTGCTGGAGGATTTTGCTGGGGTGACGATCGCTCTCCGTGGACGCCGGGGACTTGAGGGCATGGTGCATGACGAAGTGGTTGCCGCACACGGCAGATTCCGTGTCCTCGATCAATCGGGTGGGCTGGTCGCGATCGCTCCGGTTGCCCCGTTTTCGCTGGCCGATGTTTACAAGCTGAGGTGTTTCGGCGCGGCGGGCTTCTGTTTGGGCGCGGCGCCGGCGGGCAGACTCGCGGAGCTGGTGGCTTCGCCCTTGGCGCTCCGCCTGTTCCGGGCATTCACCGAAGGGGCGGCGCGCTACCGGATCGATTTTGTGTCCAAAGGCCATCAGCGCGCCGCGGTGCGGGAACTCGCGAACCGCGTGTATGCGTTGTGCCCGGAAATTCTCAACGACCCCCGAAGCGCGCTCTGGGCGATAGACGTCCATTCCACGGCGCGTGGAGAAATGGCGGAACTGCGTCCGCGTTTGATCCCTGATCCGAGGTTCGCCTACCGCCTGCAGGATATTCCCGCAGCATCACACCCGCCGCTCGCCGCCAGCATGGCCCGGCTCGCGGGGAAAATGGAGGATGAAATTGTGTGGGACCCCTTTTGCGGATCGGGTGTCGAGCTGGTCGAATGCGCGCTGCGCGGCGGGGTGCGCCGTCTTTTTGGAACGGACCTCAGCGCGGAGGCAATCGCCGTCGCGCACAATAATATCGCCGCGGCCGGAATCGCGCCGGATGCCGCGCAATTGGTCTGCTGCGATTTCCGGGAACACGGATCCATCGAGGGACTCGAAGCCGGTCGCGTGAGCCTCGTCATCACAAATCCCCCGCTGGGCATGCGCGTCCCGATTCCCAACCTGCGGCAGTTGATCGCCGATCTTTTTTCCGTCGCGGCCGTGGCCCTGAAGCCCGGCGGACGCCTGGTCTTCGTCAACCCGCTGCGGACAGAGTCCCCTCATCCGCGGCTCAAACGGCAATACCGCCAAGTCGTGGACATGTCCGGGTTCGATTGCCGGATGGAGATGTATGTGAAAACCTGAAGTCGAATCCGCAGGTGGGGCCGGTCAAGGCAGCTTGACCCCGCGGGCCGCGAGAAGGATCCGATACCATGTGTCCCTGTCCATCTCGATTTCCGTGGCGCGCGCCGCGTTTTTGATGTTCGCCGGGTTCACGCTTCCCACGACCGGAACGATCCCGGACGGATGCCGCAGCAGCCATGCCAAGGCGATGACCGAGCGGTCGCAGCCGAACTGCGCCGCCGCCTCGTCCAGGGCCGCGAGAACGGCAAGATGGTGTTCCCGGTTCGGCGCATCGGGCTTGGGCTCCTGCCCCGTGCCCACCCGGCCCTGCGCCAGCGGGCTCCATGCCATCGGCGTGATCGTGCGCTCGAGGCATTGGTCCAGCGTCCCATCCGTGAAGCAATCCAGCCGCAGCGGGTGAATCTCGACCTGGTTCACCTGGAGGGCAAACGGCAGCGCGCTCTGCACTGCGGAAAGAAGCGACGGGCGGAAGTTGCTCACCCCGAATTCCCGCACCTTCCCGGCAGCGCGCAGTTCCGTGAACGCCCGCGCGATCTCCGCCGGGTCCGCCAAAAAATCCGGCCGGTGGAGCATGAGCAGGCCGATCTGCGGCACCCGCAGACGCCCGAGCGATTCCTCCACCGAGGCCAGGATGTGTTCGTACGAAAAATCGTAGCGGTGCGGCTGGCCGGGCTTCGGTTCGTCCTCGAACCGGATCCCGCACTTCGTCGCCACCACCAAGCGGTCGCGCCACTCCGGATGCTTCTCCAGCGCGTGTCCGAAAATGCTCTCGCACGCGGTGTCGCCGTAGATGTCGGCATGATCGAAAAACGTGTAGCCCGCATCCACCGCCGCCTCGAGGGCTCCGATGGCGCGAGCGACCACCGCGTCGTCCACCGCGTTCCGGTCCCACGAGCCGGAAATGCGCATGCACCCGTAAGCGAGCCGCGAGATTTCGATTCCGCTGGTTCCGAGAAGTTGTGTTTTCATGGAAAAACTACAACACGGACCATCCTGCCGGTCGAGGCGGCATTTCGAAGGGCTGCGCACGTTCTAGTCCGTCAACTGCGCCAGCCCCGGAATATTCGCATAGCCGATGAAGACGCTTCCCGGCGTGGCGGATTCACCCGGTGCCGGTTTGGACTTTGAAATCGTGAAGTCGAAGACGCTCACGCCCCAGATTTTCCGGCCGTCATAGGCGCGGCCGTCGCTCGCTCCAAACATCACCTGCTTCCCGTCGCGCTTTCGCTTGCCGAGGTAGATCATCGTGTGGGTGACCGGAGGGTCCCGGTCCGTGCTGTAGGTGCCCGTCCAGAAGAGCAGGTCGCCCGGTCGGAGCGCATCGAGTTCGAAGCTGTCTTTCTTCCGGCTGATCACGGCCTCGAAATTGTCCGCCTTGCGGGCCCAGACATACTGTTCGCTGGAGGTGCGCGGCACATCTTTGAGGCCTGATTCCTGCAACACGAAATAGATCGTGCCCGAGCAATCCATGCCGCCCTGCGCCGGGTCGGCCGAACCGAATTTGTAATTCAGGTTTTGCTTCGTCAGCGCAAGACATTGCTCCAGAAGCGCGCGGACCGCCGGAGGATTCTCGTTGAATCCTTCCAGTTCCGCCGAGTCCAGACTGGCCGTTCCGCTCGGGGTGGAATCGGAAACAGGCGTTTCGGCGCACACCAGCCCGCAAAATCCCAAGAGCGCGAGGTATCGGAACATGCCCAACCCTACCAGCGAAAGGACTCCGACCGCGTCGATGCTCCCGCCGACACCCGCCAGCAGGAATGCCTCGCGCGGCGCGCGAAACGCCGGTTTGGCCGGGGACCGTGTGCCGTTCATGGCGTCACTGTCTAACGAATAGCGGCCCCAGGATCAACCGGCATTCCCCGTCTGGCGATGCGCCAGCAGCAAGCCGGGGCTTTTTCCCGTGTAGCGCTTGAAGACGGTCGCGAAGTATTGCGAGGACGAAAAGCTCAGCCGGAACGCCACATCGGTGACGCTCGCGCCGGGCCGGACCAGCAGCCTCTTGGCCTCGGAAATCTTGCGGCGCAACACATACTCGGCGGGCGGGATCCCGATCTCCTGTTTGAATCGCGCCTTGAGCCGCGAAACCGACAGCGCCATCCGCGCCGCGAGGTCTGCGACAGCCAGCGGCTCTTCGATCTGCGCATCGATGTGGCGTAGCAGGCTGTTGGTGCCGTTCGAAAGTCCGGTCTTCGGGTTCCGGCGGGAGCATTCGAGAATCAGCAGGAGAAATTCCGCCAGCTTCACGCCGAGAAAAATGCGCCGCAGGGGATCCTTTTTGCGTTTGGTGGCGGACATGATTTCATCCAGCAACGACCGGAGCAGGGGATCCCCGGAAAAGTGCCGGTGGGGAATCGCCAGGAGCTGCGCCACCAGTTGGCGGGCATCGGACGGCGGGCAGTTCAGGAAGCAAACGGCTGTGCGGGGAAGGATGAAGTGGATCCAATACAGGACGCCTTTTTCCTGCGGCGCTTCGCCCGTGCTGTGCTCCTCCCCGGGAAACGTGACAAACACGTCGCCGCCGCGCAGCACGAAATCGCGGTGGCCCACCCGGTAAATCTGCGTGCCCTTCGCCAGGTAGCAGATCTCCATCGCGGCGGGATGCGCGTGCTCGACGAGGCCCTGATGGGCGTGCGTGAAATGGTAGCGCCCCAGCATCGGCACTTCGGGAATGCCCAAAGGACGCAGGTCCAGGACAACCCGATCGGCAATCTGCGTTTCCGGCATGTTTGATTTTGTATTGCGATACGCGCCTGAAAGCCAGAGGCGATTGCGCGCGCTACATTGCCGCCATGAACACGGAAGGCAAACCACATCTCCACCACACAAAAAATATGCCGGCTCCATCCCAATTGCCCACCGACCGGTTCTCCCAACCCGACTTTGCCCGCTTTGATTTTGCGAAGCACAACGCCGAACAGGCCGCGCTGTGGGCCGACTTCAATGCGGGACGCCCAACGGTGCGCATCCCGGTCATTCTCGGCACGAATACGCGGTTTTTCATGTTCAACGACGGCGCGAATCCCGGCGGGCTCGACTTCCGCAGCTACACCGAAGACCCGGATGTCATGTTCGACGCCCTGCTCCAATTCCAGCGCTGGAGCAAGTTCAACCTGCTCCAGGATGCCGAGCTCGGGTTGCCGGAAAAGTGGACCGTCGGCGTCGATTTTCAGAACTACTACGAGGCGGGCTGGCTCGGGTGCGGCATCCACTATTTCGACGGCCAGGTGCCGGACACCCTGCCCGATTTTTCCGACGCCCCCGAGCGGATCATGGAAAACGGGATTCCGGACCCGTTCGGCGGACTGGGGGCGAAGGGGCTTGAGTATTGGGAGCACTTCAAGGCAAGAGCCGCTCGCGAGACATTTCTCGGCCGCCCGATCGAGGTGGGCGTTCCGTTTTGCGGCACCGACGGGCCGTTGACCGTTGCCTGCAATTTGTTCGGTGCCGACTTCGTCTGCGAGACGATGGCGGCCGACCCGGACCGGCTGCATAGGTTGCTGGATTTCCTCACGGAAGCCGCGATCTTGCGGATGACAGCATGGCGGAAGGCGGGGGGATTGCCGGTGCCGCAAAAGGACTTCGGCTTTGCGGACGACAGCGTCGCCCTGATCTCGACGCCTATGTATCGTGAACATGTGCTGCCGCACCACCGCCGCCTCTGCGACGCGCTGGCCGGACCATCGACCTCGCCCCGCGGCATCCACCTCTGCGGCGACTCCACGCGCCACTTCGAAACACTGGTCGAGGAACTGAATATCAAAACTTTTGACACGGGCTTTCCGGTGGATTTCGGGGCGATGCGAAGAGAGCTTGGGCCGGAGGTGCGGTTTCAAGGCGGACCCCATGTGGATTTTCTCATGCGCGCCACTCCTGGCGAAGTGCAGGACGAGGTGCGGAGGATTTTAAAATCCGGGGTTCTCGAGGGCGGACGGTTTCTGCTCCGCGAAGGCAATAATCTCGCTCCCTACACGCCGCTCGCAAATACCGAGGCCATGTATCACGCGGGCCGCGAATCGGCATTGATCCTCGCCGCGTAGCGTCCGGCGACAAGAAGCGTCCCCGAAAGCAGGTCGGCACAACCGCCGGGCGAGAGATTGCGCCGGATGAATTCCCGGTGGATATTCTCCGCGCGCGCGAACCATCCGTCCGAGAAGCATCCGCCCGCCGCGAGGAATTCCGCCGCAGCGCGGCGCACGAAGTCCGCCGCTTCGCGTCCCCCGCGGAAGATCACATTGCTGTCCTCCGCAGCCTCCATCAGCGCGAAGAGGGTTTGGATGCGGGCGGCATTGGGGTCGAGGCCCGTGGCCAGCGCCTCGCGATAAGCGGGAATGCCGGTCTCGAAAATGTCCGGGAAGCCGCTCGCCGCTTCCGCCCTGGCCCCGCCGGCTCCGGTCGTCTTGCGCACGATCGCGCCGTGGCTCGCGTCAGCGCCGTCTGCCGCGGCATGAGCCTTCAGCGCATCGCCCCATGTTTCGAGGAGCACGGCTCTGATGCTCTCCGGGGTCGTTGGCCTCGCGGCAGATTCGGTCCGTGCCATGGCGGCGAGAAGCATTCCAAGCGTAAAGATCGCCCCGCGGTGCGTGTTGACGCCGCCGGTAGTGCGCAGCATTTCTCGTTCCGCCGCGAGACCGAGCGGGATGAGGGAACCCTGAAACGGGAGGCCCTCACGTCCGGCGGCTGCGATGTCGGCAAACGGGAGCAACAGCGCGTTTGCGGAGCGGCGCATGAGATCGTAGCCCATGTCGGCGTGCGCCCCGGAATCCCTCGGGCTCACGAGGCCGGGCTTGGGATACGCTTCGAGTTCCTGCATCAAGGCCGAGACGGCGGATTCGGCCAAGGAAACGTCGGTTGCGCCTATTTCCACAGCTCCTCTCTCCGGATCATCCGGGCCGCATTGAGGGATTTTACGAGGATCGAAGGCTCGCCGTTGAGATATTCCCGCCAGTGGACCTCGCCGAGACCGGGCAGCGAAAGCTCGCCGTCGAGTATGAAAGGACACCCCGCCTCCTCGCGCTGGAGAAAGCTCGCGGCCCGGTCGGCCCCGGCTGCGTCAGCCACGTCGATGAGCACATCGAGATCGGACGAAGCGTTCACATAAGATCCGCCGGTGAGCGTCCGCCACATCCAGCTCCCGAAGACGCGGATATCGAGTCCGGCTTTCGCTGCCGCATCCGAAAGGCGGGCGAAGGTGGCGGGTTGGAGAGCGTCAACCTCTTCCAGCAAAGGCGGGCGGGCAACGCGCAGGATCGCCTCAGGTCGCGAACGCGCGGCGATGCGGCGCGGACGCTGTCCCGGCGTGGCCAGACAAAATCCCAGCGAAAGATGCTCGCCTTCACCGCGCCGACGGCAGACGACAAACGGATTTCCATCCGCTTTCCACTGGCCGACAGCGGAATCATCCCCGGTCACGTCCGGCTGCGGGGAGCGAGACAACCAAACCAGCGCGTGGCGGCGGAGCGGGTTCATAGGTGGTGAGGCGATTATTGACGGTCGGGCGAATGGATCAATGCCTCAAATAGAAAGTTGAGGCAAAGCGAATACACGCTAACGTATAGATCAGATGCTACCCGAGTTGTTCCGCCGCCTGCTCCAAGAGCGTGAAGCGCCTTCCATCGATCTGTGAAACCTCTCACCTCATTCCTCGTTTTCACCTTCCTTCTGGACTGCTTCGCGGCTAGTGCCCTCGAAGCGCGCCGGACTGATCCGGCAGCCCGGTCGCCCGCATCGCCACGGCAGGAACAAGCGGCTGGCATCAACGATGTCTCCCGGTTTATCGCGGGGCTCACCGTGGCTGGCCCGGGCCCATTGGCTGAGTGGACAAAAACCCCGGAGTGGATTTCCTATTCAAAATCGATCAACCAAAGCTGGGAAAAATTCGATGTCGCCCGCCTGGAGCGGATCCGCCCTTGGGCCAATTCCCATTTGTCGGACTTGAATGCCGGGACCGTTTTTTACCCGTTCAGCGGCCCCGATTTTATCAGTGCCCGCGCGTTTTTTCCCAAAGCATCCACTTATATTCTCTGCGGGCTCGAGCCGGTCGGGAACCAGCCTTCGCTGCAAACCCTCCAGCCGCTCGGCTCCGCGCTGGGGTGGATGGAGGTCTCGGTGAGGACATTGATGGACGCCGGGTATTTCGTCACCAAGGAGATGCAGGTGGACCTCAAGCAAAGCCCGCTGCAGGGAACGGTTCCGCTCTTCTGTTTCATGCTGGCCCGCAACGGCGACCACATCCTTTCAGTCCAGACCACCGCCAGCCATGCCGAAATCCGATTCCTAGCGCGGGGTGATTCCCGCGAGCGGACGCTCCATTACTTTTCTTTCAACCTGAGAAACGAGGGAATGAGGAAAGGAAGCGCCTTCGCGGACTTTATCAAGTCTGCCCGGCCGGATGTCGGTTTTCTCAAATCGGCCTCCTATTTGTTGCACGAGGGGGATTTTTCCATCATCCGCGACATCTTGCTCACGCAATGCCGGGCGATTGTTCAGGACGATTCGGGCATCCCCCTGAGAGCGTTCGCTTCCGATCGCTGGAAGTCCCGCAACTTCGGGGTGTATGTGGCCCCGCTCGATATTTTCCAAAAATACAACCAGCCCGACATGGCCGCCCTCTACGCCAAACATCCCGCCCGGCCGCTCCCGTTCGGCTTCGGTTATCATTGGGACCCGAAGACGTCCAATCTGATGGCCTTCACCGCCACCGGAAGACGTTAGATCTCTTTCACGTAAATGCCGATCAGCGGGCGGGGATACGGGGTCGGCGAAATAAAATCGCTCACGAAGCCGGACGCGGCGCGCAGTTCCACGTGGCCTGCATCCGCGCCTCCATAGACGATCACCGCCCCCACTGGCGCGCGCAGCGGGTTGGTGATCCTCAGTTTTTTGAAACCATACGTGCGGCAAAGCTCGTCGCCCGCCTGTCTGGCCCAGGGAGAAACGGGGCGGCGGGAAACCAACCCCGCACTCAGCAGGGCGTCTTTGACGTAATGCCAGCAACGCCACGTCGGCTTCTTGAAAGCGTGCTTGGACGCGATCTCCGAGGCCAGAACCATGCGCGGATCATAGCGGCAGGCGGCCTCGGGGCGCGGGGCGAGAAGCGGCCGCAGACGCTCGGGAAGTGAGCGGGGACCATCCGGAGCATCGTTCGCAAGGAGCGGAAACGCCCAAGAGCAAAAGCCTATCAGCCAAAAAAAAGCAAAACGGTTCACGGTAAAATTTCGCTGGGCGGCACCCCGCCTGCCGCCGGTTCGAAGTTGCCAACTATAGGGGCTCCCAATGATTTTGCAAGATCCCTGCGGCAAATTGATGAACGGGCCCGGGCACCGAGCCGAAGCCCCATCTGGTCGCGGCGGGAAAAAAAGGCGAGGCCATTTTCACGGAAAACCGCGGCCGAGAGCGGCGTCGGCAGGGTATTTCTCGCACTCGGAAAACCCGCGTCCTGCCGCGTCGCGCGGAGCGACCTGGGGCTTCAAGCCGATCGGGATCGGCCAGTAGATCCCGGTTTCCGGGTCATCCCAGCGCAAAATCCTTTCATCCTTGGGCGAGTAGTAGTCGGTGCACTTGTAATGGAAGTCGGCGTGGTCGCTGACGACGAGAAACCCGTGGGCGCATCCCGGCGGAGCCCAGAGGCGCTCGTGGCATACGCTGGTGAGGAGCCGTCCGTCCCATTTGCCAAACGTCGGCGAGCCCTCGCGCAGGTCCACGACGGCGTCGAAGACGGCGCCGCTCGACACCCAGACGATTTTCCCCTGGGCCTTCCCGTTGACCTGGTAGTGCATGCCGCGGAGCACGTTCTTCGCGGACCTGCTGTGGTTGTCCTGGACAAAATCGTAGTCGAGCCCGATGTCCGCGAAGACTTTTCGGTTCCACGTTTCCAGGAAGAAACCGCGATCGTCGCCGTAAAGCTTCGGTTGCAGGAGCAGGGCCCCTTCGATTTTCAATGGTTCGGTTCTCATGGGTGGTGTCTTTCGAGGATGCTTTTCAGGTAGGTGCCGTAGGTGGATTTTCCGAACCGCGCGGCCGTTTCCGCGAGTTGCTCGACGGTCAGCCAGCCTTTGTTGAAGGCGATTTCTTCGAGGCAGGCGATTTGCAGGCCCTGCCGGTTCTGGATGGCACGCACGAAGTCGCCGGCTTCGAGCAGGGACTCGTGAGTGCCGGTGTCGAGCCACGCCGTGCCGCGGCCGAACCGCTTGACGCGAAGCGTCCCCTCCTCGAGGTAAAGGCGGTTGAGGTCGGTGATCTCGAGTTCCCCGCGGCGCGAGGGCTTGAGCGAGCGAGCGAGCGCCGCGACGCGCCCGTCATAAAAATAGAGGCCGGGGATGGCATACCGGCTTTTGGGGTTCGCGGGTTTTTCCTCGAGCGAGATCGCGCGGCCCTCCGCGTCAAATTCGGCGACGCCGTAATCCGAAGGGTTGGTGACCTCGTAGGCGAAAATCGTGGCCCCCTCGCGCCAAGCATCGGCCTCGTGGAGCACCTGCGTGAGCTCGCTGCCGTAAAAGAGATTGTCCCCGAGCACGAGAGCCGCCGGGCTCCCGCCCAAAAACGATTCCCCGAGGATGAAAGCCTGCGCGAGGCCGTCCGGGCTCGGCTGCTCGCAAAACGAAAAGGAAACGCCGAGACGCGATCCATCGCCGAGGAGCCGCCGGAACGAGGGCAGGTCGGTCGGGGTCGAGATGATCAGGATTTCCCGGATGCCCGCGAGCAGGAGAGTGCTCAGCGGATAGTAAATCATCGGCTTGTCGTAAACCGGCAGAAGCTGTTTGGAGACGGCCTGCGTGATCGGGTGGAGACGGGTTCCGGAGCCGCCGGCAAGAATAATGCCTTTGCGTTTGTTCATGGGTTGTTCGGGAGGATTTCGATCAGCATGCGTTCGACGCCATCCTGCCAGCGCGGGAGGCTCAGGTCAAATGTCTGGCGCAGCTTCGAGGTGTCCATGCGCGAGTTCAGCGGGCGGCGGGCGGGCGTGGGGAATGCGCTGCTCGGGACGGGCTCGATGGTTTCGACCTTCAGCGGGTAGTCAGCCCGGCGGGCGAAGTCGCAGACAAGTGTGGCGTATTCGTGCCACGAGGTTTCGCCGCCGCCGCAGAGGTGGTAGATTCCGGAAAGCGCGGGGTCCCGGCGCGCCTGCCGCAGCGCGTGCGCCGTGACATCCGCCAGGAGATCGGCTCCAGTCGGTGCCCCGATCTGGTCGGCGATCACGGAAAGCTTCTCCCGCTCGGCGGCGAGCTTGAGGATCGTCCTTGCAAAATTTTTCCCTTTCGAGGAATAGACCCAGCTCGTGCGGAAGATCAAATGCCGGCAGCCCGAGCGCTGGATCGCTAACTCGCCGGCAAGTTTTGTCCGCCCGTAAACGTTCAGCGGTCCCGTGGGATCCGATTCGGTCCAGGGCCGTGTCCCGCTCCCGTCAAAGACGTAGTCGGTCGAGTAGTGGACGAGGAGCGCGCCGCACTGGAGGGCCGCCTTCGCGAGGGCTTCCGGCCCCCGGGCGTTGAGGGACTCGGCCAGTTCGGGCTCGGATTCGGCCTTGTCCACAGCGGTGTAGGCGGCGGCGTTCACGATCACGTCCGGAGAAAAATCCCGGCTGGTTTCGGCGATGCCGGCGGCGTTCCGGAGATCGCCGCAAAGCCCGAGGCTCGCCGAGCTCAGAGGGAGCAACTCGCCGAGCGGCGCAAGGCTGCGCTGGAGCTCCCAGCCGACCTGCCCGAATTTTCCGAACAGGAGGATTTTCATGCCGCGCGTCCAGCGTAATTTTTTTCGACCCACTCGCGGTAGGCCCCGGACTGGACGTTCGCGACCCACGACTGGTTTTCGAGATACCAACGCACCGTCTTGCGGATGCCGGTCTCAAATGTCTCCGCCGGCCGCCACCCGAGCTCGCGCTCGATTTTCCCCGCATCGATGGCGTAGCGCCTGTCGTGGCCGGGCCGGTCTGTTACCGTCGTGATCTGGGTGCGGTAGGACTGTCCGTCCGCGCGCGGCCGGATCCCATCCAGCAAGTCGCAGACGGTGTGGACGATTTCGATGTTCGGCTTTTCGTTCCAGCCGCCGATGTTGTAAACCTCCCCGACCGCTCCCGCATCGAGCACCCTGCGGATCGCGCTGCAATGGTCGCCGACGTAGAGCCAGTCGCGGATCTGCTGGCCGTCGCCATAGACGGGAAGCGGCTTTCCGGCCAGCGCGTTCACGATCATGAGCGGGATGAGTTTTTCCGGGAACTGGAGCGGGCCGTAGTTGTTCGAGCAGTTCGTGGTGAGGACCGGGAGCCCGTATGTGTGGTGGTAGGCGCGGACGAGATGGTCGCTGGCCGCCTTCGAGGCCGAGTAAGGGCTGTTCGGCTCGTAGCGGTTGGATTCCGTGAACGCGGGGTCCCCTTTTTTCAGCGACCCGTAAACCTCGTCGGTCGAGACGTGGAGAAAACGGAAGGCTTTCTTCGCGCTTTCATCGAGCGCGTTCCAATACCCGCGCACGGATTCGAGCAACTCGAACGTGCCGACGATGTTGGTCTGGATGAAATCGCGCGGCCCGTGGATCGAGCGGTCGACGTGCGACTCCGCGGCAAAGTTCACGACCGCGCGCGGCCGGTGGGTTTCGAGAAGCCCGCCGACCAGCGCGGCATCGCCGATATCACCCTTCACGAAGATGTGGCGCGGGTCGGCGGCGAGAGGGGCGAGGCTTTCCATGTTTCCGGCATAGGAAAGTTTGTCGAGGTTGACGACGGGAGTTCCGGCCTCACGGATCCAGTCCAGAACAAAATTCGCGCCGATGAACCCGGCACCACCGGTGACGAGGATCGTGTCAGTCATTGCGGGTGGGTTTCAAAAATCAAGCGAGCCCGAGCGCTTTTCGGAAATACGCGATCGTGCGTTCGATGCCTTCTTCCAATGGCACTTTCGGCTCCCAGCCAAGATGCTTCCTGGCGAGGGAGATGTCCGGGCGCCGCTGTTTCGGGTCGTCGGCGGGGAGTGGCCTGTGGGTGATGCGCGACTTTCCTCCGACTTTGCGCAGGACCAGCTCCGCGAGCTCCAGCATGGTAAATTCCCCGGGGTTTCCGAGATTCATAGGGCCGATGATTTCCGTCTGGTTCATGAAGCGGAGAAAGCCCTCGATCAGATCATCCACGTAGCAGAACGAGCGGGTCTGCGACCCCTCGCCATAAACGGTCAGATCTTCGCCGCGCAGGGCCTGGACCGCAAAGTTCGACACCACGCGCCCGTCGTTGGCCAGCATGCGCGGGCCGTAGGTGTTGAAGATCCGGATCACCCGGATGTCCACCTTGTTCTCGCGGTAGTAGTCGAAAAACAGCGTCTCCGCGCAGCGCTTGCCCTCGTCGTAGCACGACCGCAACCCGATCGGGTTCACGTGCCCCCAGTAGGCCTCGGTCTGCGGGTGGATCTCCGGATCCCCGTAAACCTCGGACGTGGAAGCCTGGAACACGCGGGCCTTGACACGCTTCGCCAGGCCCAGGCAGTTGATCGCGCCCATCACCGAGGTCTTGGTCGTTTTGATCGGGTTGAACTGGTAGTGCGGCGGCGATGCCGGACAGGCCAGGTTGAAGATCTGGTCGACCTCGACTTTGAACGGGTCGATCACGTCGTGCCGGATCAGCTCGAAGCGCGGGTTCCCCGCCAAGTGCTGGACGTTCGTTTTGCGGCCCGTAAAAAAGTTGTCCAAACAAACCACCTCCTCGCCCGCATCAAGCAAACGTTCGCAAAGGTGAGAACCCAGAAATCCGGCACCGCCAGTGACAAGTATTTTCAAATGTGTAAAGGGATTAACAGGCATCCCACCAACGGAATGCCCACCGGGGGATTCTTTCGGCTCTTCATGAAAAATGCAAGACGCATGAGAAGGCCTCTCACCGGGCTCATGCCCTCGCGGCATGCCTCATGGCCAGCAACCGCCACTGGAACGGCCTTCCACGGGAAAAAATCCCGCCGAAAACCGTGCTTCCGTCCCCAAAATGCCATAGCATCCGACCCTTCAATCAGACGAGCATGGACGGCAAAACGGTGGATATTTTGATTCTGGAACCGGATGCGGCAGCAGCCGAGTCTCTCGCGCGGGCTTTGCCGGCGCGGATCCCCCATGCGTTCGTGAATTCCATTCCGGAAGCCGAGGATTTTATGAACAGGAGCCAGCCGCGGCTTTTTCTCTGCGCCGACGATCTGCCGGGCGAAACGGGCTTGATGTTCCTGGCGCGCACCGAGCAGGGCTGGCCCGGCATGAAGCGGGTGCTGATGGCCCCGGATCTGGATGGCGAGCTGTTCTTTCACGCCATGCGCGAGGTGAGGATTTTTTCCTATCTCAACAAGCCGGTGGATCGCGGGGAGTTGATCCGAACGATCCATCACGCGATGCGGGACGGAAACCGGGACGAGGACATCCCCGGGGATGAGAAACGGGGAGACGCCGCGGTAATGCCCCCTTGGCTTCGGATGCTCCTTGTGGGAACGGTGATCCTGCTGGGAAGCGCCGCGGTTGTTGTGCTTGTTCTGGGCCTGTTCGGCGCGCTCTACGAGGCGAAGTCACTGGCCGGCATCGACATTTTTCCGGACTGGCATCTGGCGGACCTCTTTCGCCGCTGAGCCGACTTTCTGGCCTGTGGCCTTGGCCCAGTCAACCAGCGCCGCGAGCTTGGGAGATGTCGCGGGATCGTCGTCGAAATATTGCAGGGCTCCCCAGCTTCCCCACTTCGACCATTTTGAGACGGAGGAAAAATGGCAGAAGAGCGAGCCTCCCTCCTGCTTCCAGGCTCCGAGCAGGCGGGCGTAGATGGAGCCCATGCCGGGATCCGCGTTTGCGGCCAAGAACAGTTCGGTGAGCGCCGCGTTGTTCTCGGCTCCGCGGACACCGACGAGATGCTGCCCGCCCTCGTATGCGATGAAATCCAGCCCGTGTGCGGAAGCCAGCTTCCGGAAATCCCGCATGGACTCGATGGCTTCGGGGAGAGACTTCGAGCGCAGGCGGTCGAGCACCTGCGGAACATCCCAGTGCGCGACCTCGTCGGCCGTGAGGGGGTTGTAGCGGCCTGCGGTTTCCCCCACGATAAGGCCGACATACGGGGCGATGGCAAGCGCGTCCGCGTGGCTCGACGCGTTTTCGAAATCCAGAATTTTGCGCGCCATGAACGGGTTTCCGGATTGTGCGGGCAGGATCCGGACGAGGCGCTTTCTGCCGCCAAAGACCTGTTCGAAGATCCGGAAGATTTCGACCGACCGCTTCGAGGTATAAAGCCATGCGGCCTCCGACGGTTCCTTGGCGAGGCCGAGAGCAATCCCTTTTTCGGCGGCGAACCTGTTCTGCCCGAACCCCGAATTCCAGACCTCGTTGGAATACTCGATGTGGGCTTTCAGCGAGGGGTCGAGCTTCTCGCAAACCATCTCGGCGAAATTCCGGACATAGTCATTGCTTGCCATGTGGGGGATGCAGAACCAGGGATCGGCATGCAGGCGGTTGCTGAGGTCGATCAGGAGTTCAAGCGGGACTCCGCGCCCCGCGAAGGTCGCGTCCGTGAGCTGCGGTCGGTCGGTCCACGTCCGGACGGCCGAGTTGTTGGTGGCCATGAAATCCATGAATCGAAGGCAGGCCACACCGCGCCATCGGCCGAGAAAATGCAGGCTCCACGGGTTCGACTGCCACGTTTTTTCGGAACCCGGCATCATGACGTGGATGTCGCGGACCGGATCCGCCGGGTCCGTCTCCAGGATGCTGAGATGGAGGTCGCCTTTGCCCGAATCGAGCGACACCACCATCCGCCCCGGAGATTGTTCGACGACGCCGGTGGACGAGGCCCCGAAGCTCAGCCTTCCCTTTCCCTTGAAAAGCACGGTGTAGTTGCCCGACGGCCACGGGTGGCCGCCGAACGAGATCAGCGGAGACTCGGCCCATGCTCCCTCGGGCAGCGACTTGGGATAGCCGTTCTCATCCAGATCAAGGGCCGGACCAGACCCGAATGGCAGGCCTTTTTTCTGGGAAGCCCAGACCCTGGAAAAATGCATGAGGTCCACGAATGGCAGTTCCGTGTTCCAGTCGCACGGGCCGGCAAGGTTGATCCCGAGCCGCGGCCGGGGCTTCCGTTCCTCTCCGGTGGCGACGGAAAGAATGCCGGCCGAAAGGCCTGCCAGCAAGGCCAGGAACAGGACGAAGAGAACCCGCCGCCGGGATTTCAGCTTGCGGTTTTCAAGCATGGCGCTTGGAGGGGAGGGAGAAAAGGAACAGCAGGTTGAAGCGCTTAAAAAGGACATAAAGAACGACAGGGCCGGCAAGCCCGGCACCCATCCCCCCGGCAACATGAAGCGCAGGGTTGTGGATTCCCGCCGCGAGTAGCAGTTGGCGGCAGCACGAGGAAAAGATCGTGTGCGCGACGTAAATCTCCAGGCTGAGCACACCCAATGTCCCGATCGCCGAAGCCGGGCTCCACCGGGAAAGACAACCCGCGAGCGCGACGCTGGCGAAAATCCCCACCACCGCCAGCGGAACGACAAATCCCGTGAGACCGGCCGCATGCACCCACACGGCGAGAGCGATCACTGCATATCCGACGAGCGCAACGCCGATCAACGCTGGCACGCCCCGCACCCCGGCTTCCTCCTGCAGCCCCAGCCGCGAAACGAGAACCCCGAGCGCCAGATAAGGAATATAGATCCACGCCTGGTAAACGACTCCCCACGGCCCGTAGTTTGCGCCGAACGCGAGGGAAATATTCAGCGCGAGCGCCAGTGCGACAAAAACCTCCCGGGATCCCCTCGCCTTCCTCCAGGCTGCGTAAAGCACCAGGAGCAGAAAAAGGACATAGAGAAACCAGAACTGCATCGCCGGCCGGTAGATGATCGTCCAAAGATCCGCTAATGCGAGCGTCGAAGACCCCGTGAGATGACGGAATCCCTCTTGGATAATCGTCCAGACGAAATACGGCCACATGATCCTTCTCGCCTTGCTGTCGATAAACTGCCCGAGCGGCCCGCGGCACGAGTGCTCCACGAACAGTCCCGCCAGAAAAAAGAAAAGCGGCATGTGGAACGCGTAGATCCACGCATCGACTGACTCCCATCCGGGAATGCGCACGGAGGTTTTCTGCAGGCCGCGGAGCACGTGTCCCGCCACCACGAGAACGATCCCGATCCCCTTGGCGTAGTCCACCCAGGCGATGCGCGACGGATTTTGGGGACTGGCAGGCTTCATGTTGCTATCGCATGGAGCGCAGCCGGCGCAGGGCGATAACTCCTGCGACGGCGCACGGGATGAGAGTTCCGATGCCGGCCCCGACGATCTCCCAGTGCGGCTCCACGCGCCCGGCCATCAGCCGCAGCAGCGTCACGGAGATCCCGGCGTAGAGGCCGAAAACAATGCTGTAAAGAACCGTCTGCCGGAGCATGTCCTCCCGGCGCAACGGCACCCACCGCAGAAGGACGAGATGCGCGATCAGCGATCCCGCCGCGATGCCCAGAATAAATCCCGGCAGCCCCGCAACCCAATACGCCGGCACCGCGATCGCATAACCGAGAGTGGTGAGCAGGTTGGAGATGAAAAGAGCGCGGGGATGGCCGAGCGCGAGGGGCACCCGTTCCATCGAGGACAATACAATGGTGAACCAGACAAGGATCGCCAGCCATTGCGCCACGACACCCGCGGTGGCATAACGGTGATCGTAGAGCAGCCGGAAAAACGCCGGCGCCGAAATCGCAAACCCGCACACCAGCGCACCGCCTGCCAGCAGGATCAGCCCGCGGGCACGGATGCTCTGCCCGACCAGCGTCACCGGATCGTCCTGGCTCCTCGACAGGATCGGGAAAAGAACCGTGTGGCTCAGCCGCGTGGACACCTCGATCCCCACGCGGGCGAATGTCAGCGCGATGCTGTAAATGCCGAGCTCTTGGAGCGTGAGAAGTTTTCCGAGAAGAATCCGGTCCAGGCTCCCGGCCAGAAACGCCACGATCGTCCCGAGAAATATCCACTTTCCGAAATGCAGCAGGTTCTGCGCGGCGGCGGATTCCCACGCGAACCGGTTCCTCATCGGACGGTTGAGAAAATGGCTCATCGGCAGCCGGACGATGCTGTAGAACAGCCACCCGCCGACCAAGGCCCAGACGCTCGGCGCGACCCACGCCCACACGATCATCGCGGCCACCGAGACCAGTTGCGGGACCAGCTCGAGCAGCGTCGCCTTGCCGACCTCGAGGTGGCGGTTGAGCGAAAAGACGGCGGTGGAATTGAAGCCCCCGAGAATGGACGAAAGCCCGATCACCGGCAGGATGTAGAGAAGCTCTTTTGCCAGCGGATCGTTCTGGCCGAAAAACGCGGCCGTCGGCCACGCGAGCACGCACGTGAAGACCCACAGGCCGAACCCGCGCAGAACCTGGATCGTCCACGCCGTGTCCAGAAACGCCGGGTCGTCGCCGCGGCGGTTCTGGATGATGCTGGGGCCGATCCCGACCTCGGAAAACATCTGCAGGCCCTGCATGAACACCGTCACCAGCGCCATCACGCCAAACGCCGCCGGATACAGCATGTGGGCGAGGATCAGGTTGCTCCCGAGCCGGATGACCTGCGCGCTGCCGTAGCCGAATAGCGTCCAAGCCGAACCGGCGAGGGCCTTTTTTCGTGTTTCAGGAGCGGCCATCAGATGACGCGGGTTGCAGGTGCCAGCTCCGGCGCGGGCGTCCGGGCGTCCTCCTCATGGCCGGTCGCCGAAAACGCGGCGGGAGAAATGAGCAGGGCGGACAGGCCGCCAGCCGCCACCATCAGGACGGGGTTGTAGAACGCATTGAAGAGGCTGTCGGCCATAAATATGCAGAGGCATGTCGCGAATGCCGCCGCCGGTGCCACCAGCGGATCCCCGAAACGCCTCGAGGGACATTTCCAAAAAAACAGGAATGGGGCGAGAAGAATACTCGCGCCAAGGGCGGTGAGCCCGAAGAGCCCGTTCTTTCCGAGCGTGAGGATCCACATGCCGTCTGGCACGGATATGAACCGCCCGTTCTCATCGGTAACGAACGATCTCTGGTAGCCGGCCCATCCGAAAACCGGGCGCAGGCGGGCTTTCTCGACCAGAAGATTTTCGTTGAAAAGCCGGAAGGAAAGCGATCCGACCCGCTCCTCGTTTCCGGTCAGCTTCTTCGAGGCCTCGATCAAATTCTGTCCGTCCCATGCGCCCGTGGCGCGGAGGTTCATGTAGGCCAGAGGGAGAATCAGCAGCAGAAGCAGGGGGATCTTCGTCCGGAACAAGACGGCGACCTGAAGCATCGCCAGCGCAAAAATGCACAGCATGAGCGCCCCCGAGGAACGCGAGATGATCAGGATGACCGAAAGCCCGAGCACCGCCGCAAACAGCGGGACCTTCAGCAGCGGGACCACGCGCACAATCGATTTGCGCAGGAACAACTGCCACCCCATTACCACCGCGGACGCGTTGTAGATCGCCAGCTCCAGCCCGTGCTTCATAAAAACCGACGGCCGGTAGCCCACGCCCCGCTTGGTCTGGCTGAAGTCGTGCGGATAATACCCGTAAAGAACAATGTGAAATTGCGGGCTGATGACCATCTCGATCAACGCGAGCGGAGCGATGACCAGCGCCCCGATGAACATCCCCAGCCCCAGCTCCTTCAGCCCTTCGTAGGTCCCGAAATAGAGGCGCCCGACCAGATACGGGATCCCCCAGTCCACCGCCATCGGGAGCGCGGCCCCGCAGCCGTCGTAGGGCCCGAGCCCGTTGCTGATCGATGACAAAAACGGGGCGAGGCACCAGCAGACCATCGGAACGTCGATCCAATGGAAGCGGAACGTCCGGAACACGCCGGGATCCTTCACCACGATGCCCAGCAGAACGGCCAGGCAGAGCGCATTGGTCTTCATGTGAAACGGAATGCCCGGGATGCTGTAGATCGCGGTCTGCGAGGCCGGCAGGAAAAGCCACCCGACCACCACCACCGCTACCGCCGCCGTGCGCGCCGGGTATTTTCCGAACAGATACACGGAAAAAAACAGGATCCCGAACATCGCGATGTGCACGAAGGGCGTCATGGTCGGGGGCGGGGCAATCGCATGGAAATCTCAGGAAACCGAAGGCCCCAGTGTTGGGAGAGAACGCGCGAAAATCAAGATCTATCCCCCCCTTCCGCCCTCGCGCAAAGGATTCACCCAAATCAGCGCGTAAGAACGCCGGGCGCAGGAAGGGAGGCTCGACAAACGATAGATAAAGGGAGGCAGCCCGCCCCCGGGCTGCTCAGCAAGGCGGCCGGGGGCGACCGCCCTCCATTCCTTGCGCTTACGCACGGATTTGGGGATTTAACTCCCGCCTTGCAAAAATGGTCGGAATGGCCCATAAGTCAACAGGGCGGAAGAGATTCCGCAGAAGGTTCCTATCGGCGCGCAAGAAGGGCACACACAATGAAGCAAGCAAGCCATCGGAGGTCAACAAAGGCGATCCCGGCAAGCGGGGGAACCAACAAGACCGATGATGCCGGGCCCGGTTCCCCCACGCGGTTCCCCCTGGAAAGGAGAGTGCCCGCGAGCGAAGATCATTCCGAAGAAGCATCCGAGCTGCGGCGTCAGGCCGAGGCGATTATCGCCAAAAGCGGAGGGCTGCCCGCCGGGGACAAGGACGTGACGCAGCACGAACTGCACGTTCACCAGATCGAGCTGGAGATGCAGAACGAGGAGCTGCGCCGGGCGCAGGCGTCGCTGGCCGCATCGCGGGCCCGCTATTTCGATCTCTTTGAGATGGCCCCGGTCGGCTATGTCATCGTCAGCGAAACGGGGCAGATCCTGGAAGGCAACCTCACCGCCGCTGCCCTGCTCGGACGGCCACGGGGCAAGCTCATCAATCATCTGATCGCCCGCGCGATCCTCCCGGAGGATCAGGATGTTTTCTATCTCTTGCGCAAATCCCTCCTCGAGTCCGGCGACCCGAAGACATGCAAGCTGCGGATGGTGAAGCCCGACGGCTCGGAGATCTGGGTCCAGATGCACGCCTCGGTTGCGCGGGACGAAAGCTACGCCACCGTCTTTCGGATCTCGCTGGGCGACATCACCGAAATCTCGCAGAAGACCGACGAGCTGCGCCACAGCGAGGAAAAGTTCCGCACCTTGGCGGACTTCACCTACGACTGGGAATACTGGCAGGGGATTGACGGCCGCTTGGTCTACATTTCCCCCTCGTGCGAGCGGGTCAGCGGCTACACGCGCGAGGAGTTTCTCGCCGACACACGGCTCCTGAAAACGATCGTGCATCCCGGGGATGCGGAAAAGTTTGCCGCCCATCTCGAGGCCGTCCATACGCACGATGCCACGCCCCGTCGCCGGGACCGTCCGGTTTCCAGTCCGTCCGGCTCCGGGCAAAGCACCAATGAAGTCAATTTTCGGATCATCAAAAAAGACGGCTCCGTGGTCGATATCGAGCATGGGTGCCAGCCGGTTTTCGATGAGGGGGGAGCTTACCGTGGCCGGCGCGTCAGCAACAGGGATATCACCTCGCGCAAGCGGGCCGAGAGGCTGGTGCTGGAAAATGAGGCGAGGCTCCGGGCCACGTTGGAAGCGGCCGCCGATGGGATCCTCGCCGTGGACGACATAGGGCGCGTCACCCATTCCAACCAGCGGTTTGCCGAGCTCTGGCGGATCCCCCCGCCGATCCTGGAGCGCGGCAGCGACAAGGAACTGCTCGACCACGTCACCGCCCAGCTCTCCGATCCCGAGGCATTTCTCAAAAAGGTGCGCGAGCTCTACGGTTCCGACGAACAGAGCATGGACACGCTCGCGTTCAAGGACGGGCGGATTTTTGAACGCTATTCCTTGCCGATGATTCTGGATGGCACCCACATCGGCCGGGTCTGGTCGTTCCGCGACATCACCGGGCGCACGCGGGCCCAGGAAGAGCTGCGGAACAAAAACGCCGATCTGCAGCGCTTCACGAACACGGTCTCGCACGATCTCAAAAGCCCGCTGGTCACGATCAAGACATTCCTCGGCTACCTGGAAAAAGATCTGAACGATCCCGCGGCGACCGCCAATGACCTCGGGTATATCCTCGGCGCGGCGGACAAAATGGAGCGCCTGCTGAACGAGCTGCTCGCGCTCGCCCGCATCGGCCACCTGCGGAGCACTCTTGTGAAGGTGCCGCTGCAGGAGATCGTGCAGGAGACGCTGGCGCTTGTGGCCGGCCAGATCGCGGAGCGGGGCGTCCATGTCGAGGTCACCAGCGAGCCGGTCATCCTCCACGGGGACCGCCCCCGTCTGGTCGAGGTCTTCCAGAACCTCCTCGACAACGCCGTGAAATTCCTCGGCGACCAGCCGGACCCCCGGATCGAGGTCGGCGCGGAAACGAAGGACGGCAAAATCGTCCTCTTCGTCCGCGACAATGGCAAGGGGATTGACCCGCGCCACAAGTCGAAGCTCTTCGGCCTGTTCGAAAAGCTCGACCCGCATACGCCCGGCTCCGGGATCGGACTCGCGATGGTGCGCCGCATCGTCGAGGCCCACGGCGGAAACATCGAGGCCCAGTCCGACGGCCCGGGCATGGGCACCACATTCCGCTTCACCCTCGCAAAAACCGAACGGGGACGCCCGGCAGGAACAACAACATGAACCCTCATGTGAACCAGGCGGAAGCAGCGGAATATCCAAGGATGAAGGACAGAGCCGCCACCCGCGCGACTCCTTCCTTGGACATTGGAAATTCCTTGTTGGTTATTGGACATTCTTCCCACCGAGAAAACCCTGCTCCCCGGAGGACCGCATCCCATGAATGAGCGGCGTCCAGAGTCCCCGCAGGCGGCCACTCTTCGCGAGCGGGCGGAAAAGGCCTTCCGGGAGATGCTCGACGGCTCGCTGGAGGATCTCGATGCCCTGTCGCCCGCGACCCTGCGCGCCTCGCTCCACGAGCTGCGCGTCCACCAGATCGAGCTGGAGATGCAGAACGAGGAGCTGCTCCGGGCGCAGGCGGCCCTGGATGCCTCGCGGGAGCGATATTTCGACCTCTACGATCTGGCACCGGTCGGCTACTGCACGGTCGGCGAGAAGGGGGTGATCCTCGAGGCGAACCTCACCGCCGCCACACTCCTCGGCGCCGAGCGGGGTGCGCTGGTCGGAAGGCTGCTGTCCGCCTTCATCTCCAAGGAAGGCCAGGAGCTCTACTACCGGTGTCGGAAGAACCTCCTGGATACGCGCCAACCGCAGGAGTGCGACCTCCAGATGGTCAGGCAGGACGGCACGGCATTCTTTGTGCACTTGAATTTCACCGCCGCGCGCGACGAGAACGGCGCTCCCGTCTGCCGCGTCGCGCTGGTTGATGTCACTGCGAGCAAGCAGGTGGAGGCGGCAATGCAGGAGAAAGAGCGCCTGCTGTCGGAGTCCCAACGCATCGCCCATATTGGCGGTTGGTCCTGGGCTTTCACCGGCCCGATCCAATGGACGGACGAGACGTATCGCATCTACGGCGTCTCACCGGAAACATTCACCCCGACCCTCGAGGCGCTGGTCAATCTGGCTCATCCTGAAGATAGGCCAATATTGCAGGAATGGGTGCGCGCCTGCAGCGCAGGAGAAAAGCCCGCTGAGTTTGAGTTTCGCTGCGTCTGGCCCGACGGCACGGTCCGGTTTCTCAGCGGTCGCGGCGAGCGGATTTGTGACTCCGAAAACCGGCCCGCCCACATCTTCGGCACGGTGCAGGACATCACCGAGCGCAAGCGGGTGGAGGAAGAGCTTTCCCGGAAGAACGCCGATCTCGAACTCTTCACGACCGCGGTCTCGCACGACCTCAAAAGCCCGCTGGTGACGATCGAGACGTTCCTCGGCTACCTGGAGAAGGATCTGGGCGATCCCGTGGCGCGGGCCAAAGACCTCGGGTATATCCACGGCGCGACGGACAAAATGAAGCGCCTGCTCGATGATCTGCTCGCGCTCGCCCGCATCGGCCATCTGCGGAATGAGCCGGTTGTTTTGCCGCTGCAGGAGGTCGTGCGGGAGGCGCTGGGCATTGTGGCCGGCCAGATCGCGGAGCGGGGCGCCCACGTCGGGATCACCAGCGAGCCGGTCCTGCTCCACGGGGACCACCACCAGCTTGTCGCGGTCTTCCAGAACCTCCTCGACAATGCCGTGAAATTCCTCGGCGACCAGCCGGACCCACGGATCGAGGTCGGCGCGGAGACGGAGGACGGCGAAATCGTCCTCTTCGTCCGCGACAACGGCAAGGGGGTCGCCCCCTGCGACCAGCCCAAGATCTTCGGCATGTTTCAGAAGCTCGACGCGCAAACGCCAGGCTCCGGGATCGGGCTCGCGATGGCCCGCCGCATCATCGAGGCCCACGGCGGAAGCATCGAGGCCCAGTCCGACGGCCCGGGCAAGGGCACCACATTCCGCTTCACCCTCGCGAGAACCCAACGGAAATGAAATCCCCGTCCCATCGGAAGCTGGTCGCCGGATTCGCCCTGTCGGTCGCGCTGATCGTCAGCGTGACCTGGATGAACATGGGCCGGGAGAACCGCTCGCAGGATGCGTCGAACTGGGTCGCCCACACGCACCTGGTGCGCTACAGCATCAGCCGTATGTTCTCGGACCTGCAGGAGGTGACATCCGCCACGCGCGGATACATCCTGACAGGCACGCCGGTCTTTTTGGAACCGTATTACGCGGCGGTCAAACAGGTCGGGAATCAGATCCTTCTGGTCCGCAGCCTCACCTCCACCATCCCGGAGCAGCAGAAGAACCTTGATGCGCTGGAGCCGCTGATCAACCGCAGGCTGGAGCTGGCGGCGCAGGTCGTGCGGGTGCGGCAGGAGCAGGGATTTGAGGCGGCGCAGGCCTTGGTGGCCGGCGGGGAGGGCCGAAAGACGATGGAGGCCGTGCGAGCGGTGATCGAGAAGATGGATGCCGTGGAGGTCCTCCTGCTCAAGGCGCGCGGCGAGGTCAACCGGAGAGGGGAGGCTTCTGTCCACGCATGGACGGTTGCCGGCGCCGCCGGAAGCCTCGTCCTGCTCGCCCTGGTGTTCGCGCTCCTGCTGCACGAAAACCGGCAGCGCCAGGCGCTGGCCGAGATCGTCGAATCTTCGGAGGATGCCATCATCGGCAAGGATCTGAACGGCATCATCACCAGTTGGAACAAGGGGGCGGAAAAGATTTTCGGCTATGCCGCCGCCGAGATCGTGGGGACATCCATCCAGCGGCTGATCCCCTCCGACCGGCAGCAGGAGGAGCATGCCATTCTGGAGAAGATCAGGGGCGGCGACAAAGTGGATCACTTTGAAACGCTGCGGCAAACCAAGGCCGGAAGGTTGCTGAATGTTTCCATCACGGCCTCGCCGATCAAGGATGCCAAAGGCACGGTCATCGGCGCGTCGAAAGTCGCGCGCGACATCACTGGAAAGAAGCAGGCGGAAAACAGCATCGCAAAGCTCAGCGCCGAGCTGGAGACCATTTTCAATTCCGTGCCAACAATGATTTGGTATAAGGACGACAAGAACAATTTTTTGCGGGTGAACCGGTCGGCGGCGCAGACGATGGGGAGGACGGTCGCAGAAACCGAGGGAAGATCCGCCTATGATCTCATGCCGAACGAGGCGGAGCACTATTACGAGGACGACCGGGAGGTGATCACTTCCGGCAAGCCGAAGCTGAACATCATAGAGCGGTTGCCAACCACATCGGGCGAGACCAGATGGGTGCAGACGGACAAGGTTCCCTGTCGCGATGAAACGGGCAACATCATCGGCGTGATTGTCATTTGCGCTGACATCACCGAGCGCAAGCGGGTGGAGGAGAAGCTCGCCGTCGCGTTGGAGTTCCACAAGCAGCTCCTGGGGAATGCCCCGGCATTGATTTGGAGGGCAGGGACCGATGCGAAATGCAGCTGGTTCAATACCACATGGCTCGAGTTTACCGGCCGCACGATGGAGCAGGAACTCGGCGACGGGTGGGTGGAGGGAGTGCATCCCGATGATCTCGACCGCTGCCTGAAAATTTATCAGGACGCGTTTGCCGCGCGGCAGCCATTCCAGATGGACTACCGGCTTCGCCGCCCCGACGGATCCTATAGCTGGATCAGCGATTCCGGCATTGCGCTCAACGATGTATCCGGCGGTTTCTGCGGCTACATCGGATATTGCTTTGACATCACCGAGCGCATGCAGTTTCAGAAAGAGCTTTCCCGGAAGAACGCCGATCTCGAACTCTTCACGACCGCGGTCTCGCACGACCTCAAAAGCCCGCTGGTGACGGTCAAGACGTTCCTCGGCTACCTGGAGAAGGATCTGGACGATCCCGGGGCGAGGGCCAAAGACCTCGGGTATATCCGCAGCGCGGCAGACAAAATGAAGCGCCTGCTCGATGATCTGCTCGCGCTCGCCCGCATCGGCCATCTGCGGAATGAGCCGGTTGTCCTGCCGCTGCAGGAGGTCGTGCGGGAGGCGCTGGGCATTGTGGCCGGCCAGATCGCGGAGCGGGGCGTCCGCGTCGAGGTCACCCCCGAGCCGGTCCTGCTCCACGGGAACCGCCCCCAGCTTGTCGCGGTCTTCCAGAACCTCCTCGACAATGCCGTGAAATTCCTCGGCGACCAGCCGGCCCCCCGGATCGAGGTCGGCGCGGAGACGGAGGACGGCGAAATCGTCCTTTTCGTCCGCGACAACGGCAAGGGGATTGACCCCTGCGACCAGCCCAAGATCTTCGGCATGTTTCAAAAGCTCGACGCGCACACCCCCGGGTCCGGGATCGGGCTCGCGATGGTGCGGCGCATCGTCGAGGCCCACGGCGGAAAGATCCATGCCCAATCCGACGGCCCCGGCATGGGCGCCACGTTCCGCTTTACTTTGGAAAAAACACAAATCAAATTCCCATGAAAAAACAAATGCCGCCGCTCGACCGCGAACCCCTCACCATTCTCCTCGTGGAGGACGAGCCGGCGCACGCCGAAATCGTGCGCCGGAACTTGAAGATCTTCCCCGCCGCACACCGGATCGTCCATGTCGAGGACGGCCAGCTGGCGCTCGATTATCTGTTCGGCGCGAACCCCGGCCCGCCGCCCGACCTCATCCTCCTGGATCTGCGCCTGCCCAAGGTGGACGGGCTCGAAGTGCTGCGGCAGATCCAGGCGAGCGAAACCTTGAAAACCATCCCCACCGTCGTGCTGACGACCTCGGCGGCCGACGAGGACCTGGCGACCGCCTTCCGCCTCGGCGCGATGAGCTACCAGCTCAAGCCGGTGACTTTTGAAGGCTACACCGAGCTGCTGAAAACCGCCCCCCCCCCGGCCGTCAGCCGCCGGCCGCTCTCGCACGAATAATCTGCAATGGACACCCTTTCTCTTCTCATCCTCGAAGACGATCCGGCGCACGTCGAGGCGATCCGGCGCGCCTTTGCATCCGCCGGTCAGCCGATCGAGATCCGGGTGGCCTCCAGCCTGCGGGAATTTTGCGAAATGGTGGATGCGAGCCCGCCGGACATCGCCCTCATGGATCTCAACCTGCCGGATGGCAACCCCCAGGAATCGCTGAGCCTCCTGTCGGAAGACTACCCGTTTCCCGCGCTTGTGATGACCAGCATGGGCAGCGAGGCGATGGCCGTGACGGCGATGAAGGCCGGCGCTCTCGACTATCTGGTCAAATCCCCCGAGGCGTTTGACGACATGCCGCGCTCCGTGCGGCGCGTCCTGCGCGAGTGGGAGACTCTCCAGGCGCGGAAGCGGGCGGAGGCGGCGCTGCTGGAGGCGGAAAGAAAAGCCGAGGAGCAGACCGCCTTGCTCAAGCTCATTCTGGAGAGCCCGCAGGGGGTTGTCATCTTCTCCCTCGATCGCGGATACCGCTACACCGAGTTCACCAACGCCCACCGGGAGACGATGAAAAAGATCTGGGGCGTCGAGATCGCCCTGGGCATGTGCCTGCTGGACGTCCTTGCCAACCCGGGCGACCGCGAAAGGGCCAGGCACCATTTCGACCGCGCCCTGCAGGGCGAAAACCTGCTGGTGGAGGAGGAATACGGAGACAAATCCCTCCACCGCACGTTCTACGAAAACCGCTACAGCCCGCTCCGCGATGAGGCAGGCAAAATTTTCGGGCTCACCGTCTTCGTCACCGATATCACCGAGCGCAGGCTTGCCCAGGAGGAGGTTCTCAAGCTGCGGACCGCTGTCGAGCAAAGCGCCAACACCATCCTCATCACCGACAAGAAAGGCGTCATCGAGTATGTCAACCCCGCCTTTCAAAAAAACACAGGCTATTCCGCCTCCGAGGTGTTCGGGCAGACCCCCCGCATCCTCAAATCCGGAGAGCAGGACGCCTCGTTTTATGCCGACCTCTGGGCAACCATCTCCTCGGGCCAGATCTGGAAGGGCCAGCTCCACAACAGGTGCAAGGACGGCTCTCTCTCCTGGGTCTCGGCAACGATCTCCCCGGTGCTCAACGACCGCGGCGAGATCGTCCGATTTATCGGGATCCAGGAGGACATCAACGAGCTGAAAACCATGGAGGGCAGCCTGCGCGATGCCCTCGACCGCGCCGAGGAGGCCACCCTCGCCAAAAGCGAATTCCTCGCAAACATGAGCCATGAGATCCGAACCCCGATCAACGGCATCATGGGGATGACCGACTTGCTTCTCGACACCCCACAGACCCCGGAACAGCGCGAGTATGCCGAGTCCATCCACGCCTGCGGGGACTCGCTCCTTTCCCTCATCAACGACATCCTCGACTTTTCCAAAGTCGAGGCCGGGCAGCTCACCCTCGAATCCCTTGACTTCGATATCCGCACGACAATCGAGGACTCCCTGGAGATCCTTGCCCTGAAGGCCCAGCAGAAGGGCATCGATGTCGTCTGCATGATTTCCGAGGACGTTCCGGAAATCCTGCGCGGGGATCCGGGGCGGCTCCGGCAGGTCCTGTTCAACCTGGTCGGCAATGCCATCAAGTTCACCCTTCACGGCGGCGTCACCGTCCAGGTGGATCTCCAGCAAGAGACGGATGCCGCCGTGACGCTCCACATCGCCGTGACGGATACCGGGATCGGGATCGCCCCGGACAAGCAGGAGGCGGTCTTTGCAAAATTCATCCAGGCGGATCCGTCCACGACCCGGCAATTCGGAGGCACGGGCCTGGGGCTCGCCATTTGCCGGCAGCTCATTCACCTGTTTCATGGGGAAATCCAAGTGACCAGCGAAGAGGGCAAGGGGTCCGCATTCTCCTTCACCGCGGTGTTCGAAAAACCCGCCACCGGAACCATCCGGCCGACACCGAAGGAGGCGGACCTCTCGGGGGTGAAGGTGCTGGTGACCGACGACTTCATCACCAACAGGGTCCTCGTGACCAACCTGCTGGAAAGATGGGGGTGCCGGTTCGCCGACGCTCCCGATGGCGCCTCCGCTCTCGCCCTGCTCCAACAGGCCGCCCGAGAGGGGGACCCGTTCGTCGCGGCTCTTCTGGACATGCAAATGCCACTCATGGACGGCGCGGAACTCGGCCGCCGGATCAAGGGCGACAGCGCGATCAAATCCACCCGGCTCGTGATGCTCACGTCGCTGGGCAAACGGGGCGATGCCGAACGCCTGGCCGGGGTCGGCTTTTCCGGATACCTCCCGAAACCGATCCGCCCCGCGCTGCTGCGCAAATGCCTCGCTCTCGTGCTCGGCCGGGAGGAGGCCTCAGGCTCCGACATGGATCTCATCACCCGCCACACGGTGGCGGAGACCGCCCGGAGAAGGCTCCGCGTTCTTGTGGCGGAGGACAACACGACAAACCGGATCATCGCGGTCAAAATGCTCGAAAAGCTCGGCCATGTGGCCGAGGCCGTCGCCAACGGGGAGGAGGTCGTCGATTCCCTGCGCCGGATCCCCTACGACCTCGTTATCATGGATTGCCAGATGCCGGTCATGGACGGCTTCCGCGCGACGCGGGTCATCCGCGAGCCCGGATCAAATGTCCTTAACCCGCGCATTCCGATCATCGCGCTGACCGCGCACGCCATGAAGGGAGACCGGGAACTCTGCATCGAGGTCGGGATGAACGACTACGTCTCGAAACCGACCAACACGCACGATCTCGCCGCGGCCATCGAGCGATGCATCGCCGGGGTTTCCGGGGGCGGCCAGGCGGCGACCGTAACCGATGCCACCCCGCGCGATTTTGACCGCGAGGGCTTCCTCGAAAGGACGCTGGGGGACCAGGGTCTCGCCTCCGAGGTTGTGGCCGCCTTCTTCGCCGACTCTCTCACGCTTCTCAAAAAGCTCTCTGAGTCGATCGCCGCAGGAGATGCCGAGACGGCGGGGAAATGCGCCCATACCCTCAAGGGTTCGAGCGCGAACATGGGAGGACAAATCTTCAGCCGGATCGCCGCAGACATGCAGGATGCCGGAAAGGCGAACAACCTCCCGCGCCTCGCCGAACTTCTGCCCTCCGCCCAGTCCGCCTTTCAAACTTTGTGCTCCCATCTCCGGGAATTCGAATTCCCGGACAAACCGGGTTAACGGGATTGCAGAAGACCGGGGCGGATGTCAGGGTTGACCCATGAAGATCGCGATCGGGATCATGGCTTACAACGAGGAGCGCAACATCGGCGCCATGATTTCCTCGCTGTCCGAGCAGACGCTGTTCGAGATGCCGGAGCACGCGGTCTCGGTGCACGCGGTGCCGAACGGCTGCAAGGACGCGACTGCCGCGCGGGCAAACGAGGCGCTCGGGGTGTTTGCGGCTGAGCATCCGCGTGCCCGCGCCGAGGTGAACGAAGTCGAGCAGGCGGGCAAGGCGAATGCCTGGAATCACTTCGTGCACGGCTTCAGCCCGCGGGACGCCGAGGCGTTGCTGCTGCTCGATGCGGACATCCAGTTCGGCGAGCGGGAATGCCTCGCGCGAGTGGTCGGGGCTCTCGTCGCAAACCCGCAGGCCGTCGTGGCCGTGGATCTGCCGCTCAAGGACATCACCGCAAAAAAAAATCTCACGCTGCGCGAACAGATGTCGGTCTCCGCTTCCCGCCTCCAGCTCGCAGGCGCTCCGAAAATCGCGGGGAGCCTCTACCTTGCTCGCGCCAAGGCCCTGCGAGGGTTTTGGATGCCGCTGGGTCTCATCGTCGAGGATGGTTTTGTTAAAGCGATGCTGTTGACCGACAGCTTCCGCCAGCCTGAGAAAACGGATGCCATCGTCCGGGCCGCCGGGGCCACTCATTATTTCGAGGCCGTCACCGGATTCCGGGCCTGGTTCCAACACGAGCGCCGGCTGGTCAACGGAACTGCGGTGAACATCCTGCTTTTCTCCCACATCCAGGACCTGGTCGCGCAGGGGAAAAATCCGGGAGAGGTGATCCGCGCGAACAACGAGGCCAACCCCTCGTGGGTCGCCGACATGGCCAAGTCCTACCGTGGCCCGCTGCCGGGTGCCGCGGATTTCGTATCCGAGCCGCTGAAAAAACTTGCGCGCCTTGCTCTCCCCAAGCGGATCCTTGCTCTCCCCGTCGCCCTCCTGCGCTCTGCGCTCAACGTGGCCGTCTGCGCTGTGTGCCAGGGCGACGTGAAAGCCGGCCGGCTCCGCTGGTAGAGGAACGTGGCCAAGACAACAAAGGAATTTATCCGAGCGATGAAATCGGCTTCACCGGCAGGAAGAGCCTCGCCACGCTGCTTCACGACCCGCTGGAAATTGCCGCCGGGTTCAATTCGCGGACGTCGAGGACAAATGATCGTTTCTTCAACTCGGACTGGATGTCCCGGATGGGGAGTGCGGCGGGGTCCATTCCGCGTTCTGCGCACATTGAGGCCGCCAGACCGGCAACTTCGCCGCTCATCGCCGCCGCCTGGATGACCCGGAAGACCGACCATGCCTCGTCGCGCGCTCCGATGCAACGTCCTGCGGCCAGCAGGGCTCCGGCATTTTTTGGGATGAGCGCGCGATAGGGAAGTTCCCAGAGAGCCTTCCCTTTCTTCCAGTCGGTGACGGCGCCGACGCTGTCGTCAAAATGCTTGAACTCTTCGTGATCACCGAGGGTATATATCGCTTCGATGCGCCGCGTGGTTCGGAAGTTGGCCATCGCGGGGAGCCCCATCGGAAATATCTTTTTTCGACCGTCCGGCCCGAGTTTGGCTTGCTCGGCTTGGTATTTCTCCCGGAGGAGTCGCCGCCCGGTGAGAATGAATTCCGAGACATCTTTGGAATCGACCCCCGAAAATTTCCTCATCCCACCGGGTGCATTCGAGCCGTCGTCCCAGGCACCCACAGGCATCAGCAGACGATTTGCGCGACACCCGTCCGCGAGCAGGTCCTCGGCGCATCCAGGCTTCATGCCAACGGCCCATAGCGACAAAAAATTGAGTTGAGTCGCGCACGGGGCCCCCGAGCGGAAGGCGACGTCGGCATCGCCGGTTGCATCGACAAAACATTTCCCTTTGATCAGTCCGCGACCGCTCTTGTTTTCGACTTCGATCCCGCGAACATTCCCCCGCGAGCTTCGCGTGCGGCAAACCAAGGTGTCGAACCAAACATCGACTCCGTCTTGCTGGAGGATTTCGTCCAGACGCAGAACAAAGGCCGCCGGGGTGAAGACGCTGGCGTGGCCTTTGCTCCAGTCGTTGATCGTGTGGCATTCGCCCGGGCCGTAGCAGACGCTTTCCCTCATGAGTTCCTCCGCGATCCCGAAGGTGGTCTGGCATCCCGCCCGGTTGCTGAGCGGCAGATAAATCAAGACGTTTCCCGTGGTGGCAAGGCCTCCGGTGAAGACGGTTTTTTCAATAAGGCAGGTTTTCAGGCCGCGCCTTGCGGAGGAGAGAGCGGCGGCGACTCCCGCGATCCCTCCGCCACAGACGACGACGTCATAGGCGGTGCTGAAATCCATGCGGCTTTTCGATTTTGCGTTCATAGCGTTTTCTGTCACCACTTCGCGGATTTGGGCGGCAACGGCCCGCGTCACCGGCCCTGGATGGCCAGGAGGCGGCTGATGAGGGCCAATTTTGATTTTCCGTGGAGCGAGTGGTAGATCCAGTTGCGGCCGAATACGGCACCGAAAATCCTCCGGCTCCGCACGTAGAACATGCAGTGAAACCGCGGATCGATGAGCTGGAGCGCGCTGTTTTTTTTCAGGACGCGGTCGACCGCCACCTGGTCCCAGAACGGGTCCGGGTCGAGGAGCGACTCCTCGAACATCGCGGCGACTTCCTTTCCGGGGCGGAAAAGAAGGACCCCGCTGTTGAGTCCCGCCGGGGGTTTGTCCATTACGCCACCGACCTTTCCGGGTTCGACCAGAGGCAGGGCCGGCGCGTCTTTTGCGATGAGGATGTCGGAGTCGAGAAAGGCGACCATGTCCATCGACCGCACCCATTCGAGATCGTGCAGGCAGCACTTCTGCCAGGTCAGCTTCTTGCCCGGCAGCTCGCGGATCGGCCGGTCCACCACCAGGGTCTCGTAGCCGTGGCGGCGCGCGTAATTCTCGAAGCGCGAGCGCGAGAACTGGTCGAAAAGCTCCGCGTATTTCGGCCCGATGACGACGGTGACCAGCCCGACCTTCATTTCTTTTCTTCCGTTGTCCCGGGCGAGGGCGAGTCTGCAGCCGGCGCAGCGGGGTTTTTTCCGATCCTCCGGCGGATTTTTTCCAGGAGAGAAATGCCGGTTTCGCGCGACCTGGCGCTGAATTGCTCGTGGAGAGCCGAGATGGACGCCTGGGCCGTCGCCAGCAGGGCGAGGGCGCGGAGGCGCAACGGGTCAGGCCGGCAGAAATTAAGCAGCGCCGTCACGGCGGGCACTCCTCCTGCGGCGGCCGATTCGACGATGCTCCGGGCTTCGCTGAATCGGGCCACGTGCTGTCGGGCCGTGACGACGACCACATCGGATTTGAGCGCGGCCTCGTTGGCGATGTCCGAGCGGGCAAAGGAAACAAGGTCCAGCACGACGGCGTCGTAGGCCTTCGAGGCGCTCGCCAGAAAAGCGTCGAACGTGGAACGGATACGGTCCTCGGAAACACCCGCGACCCAGGGAATCATTTCCACGGCGCTCTCGGGGTCCGTTTCTTTGTTGCCCCACGGGGATGGCGGGGCGGGTTTGGCGGCGAGCGCGGCGGCCGCGGCAAGGCCGGGGGCAGGCGTCGGGAACTCGGCGAGGAGAACCTTGAACCCGTGGGCGGAGATGGCGCGGGCGATGTTGAGCGCGATGGCGGTGTTGCCGGCCCGAGGATGCGAGCCCACAAACGCGAAAACCTTCGCGCCACACCGCTGGTGCTCGAGGATGAGCCGGAGGGCGAGATCTCTCAATGCGAGCGAGGCGGGGTGGCCGGGCTGGTCGAGCAGGATTTTTGCGAACGAGGGATCCTCTTCGCCGGCAGCCGTGGCGGGAACCGGCTCCGCGCCCGCCCCGCCGATCGCGGCACCGAGCTCCTCGCGGGACCGGATGCGGGCATCCAGAAAATCGAAGAGGAGGCAGATGCCGCCGACGAACCCGAACGACAGGACAAAAACAATGAGCCGCAGCTTGGAAGAGTTGCTCGAAGCGGGCTTCTCCGGCGGGACCGGGAGCTGGTCGATGGTGACGGGGAGCGGGGATTTGGCTTCGAGCTCGACATCGTCGATGCGCGTGTTGATCGACGCGAGCCGGTCGCGGAGCTGGCCGAGCCCGAACGTGAGCTCGTTCGCCTCGAAGATCCCCTCGGAGATCTGCGTGGCCTCCTCGTTGGCGGTGGCCAGCTCGCGGCCAAGTTTGTCGGAAGTCTGGCGCACGGCGTCGTAGGCATTGCGGGCCTTGATGACGGCGGTATCGAGCTCGAACGCGCGCTTCTCGGTCAGGTTCTTGATCGTCTCCTCGCCGACGCGCTTTTTGTAGTTGGCCATGTATTCGTTCATCGAGGCCATGCGTTCCTCGATGTATTTGCGGTCCGGGTTTTCCGGCTTGAGCCCGTCGATCGTGGCGCGCAGCTCCTGGGATTTCCCGTAGGTCCACTGCGTGATCTGGTTGATGCCGAAATTGTCGGCAACGCGCTCCTCGGCGAAAGGCTCCAGGCTGGCCTTGGCGAGGGTTTGGCGGTCTTTTTCCGCCTCGTCGAGCACGGCGGCTTTCGAAAGCGTGTCCGCCTGCGCATCCCAATAGAGCTTCTGGATGAGGTTCATCTTGCCGAGGTCGGTCGCGTAATCGGCGCGAAGGAACGAGCGGTTGCTGAAGTGCCCGGCAAGGTCCAGGATCCGTTTTTTTTCCTCGGCTCCCCTCGCCGAGATTTTGTCCCTCTCGGAGCGGAGGTAGTTGAGCCGCGAAGCGTATTGTTTTTCCTGCTCGGCCTGTAGCTTGTCGATCAGGCTGGAGAGCACCTCGTAAAGGGTGAGGGCCAGGCCCCGGGATTCCCCGGCATCGAGGGAGACATGGATCAAATACGTCCGCTCGACCTCCTTGGCGGCAAGCCGCGACATGAGGCTGTAGATCGCCCGGTCGGAAGAACCGAGGCCTTTGAGGAAGTCCGGACGTTTGTCATCGGGAATTTTTTCCAGGGCGGTTTGAAGCACCTCGCGATCCAATAGCCTCAGCACGAGCGTCCTTTGAAAAACACCGATGTCCCCCTGGATCGACTCGCGCTCGCGGCCCGTGATCGTTGGCTCCTTGGTTTGCTTGATCAGGAGAGTGCCGTCCACCCTGTAGATGGGGTGGACGAACAGGGCGAGCAGAAGGCTCAGCAGGACAAACGCCGGGATGCCGAGGCCGAAGATGAGAGGGCCGCGCCGCCAAAGAAAATCAACAATCCGGAACGGCTTGGATTTTTTCGCGTTCTCAAGCGTGCCGCGTTCGAGCGGTGCCGAGCGGCGGGAAGCCGTGGGCTCCGCGCTCAATGGCCTCCTCCGCTGCTCGAACTGCTGCTGTTGTTCGAGCCGCCACCGCCGCCGTTGAGGGCGCCCCCGTAGAGGGTGGCCGACAGCCCGTTGAGGAACCCGAACCCGCTGATCATGTTCGCCGTGACGCCGACGACAGTGAAAAACGGCGCGATCTGCGAGGTGAAGTAGTTGAACTTGCTCAGCCCGGTTTCCGGAATGTAGATCAGATCGCCCGCGCGCAGAACGTAGTTTTTGCTGAAGTTGGCGTGGCCGATGAGTTCCTTGAAGTTGATCCGCTCGACGACCCCCTTGTTGTCGATCTGCCGCACGAGGAAGATGTCACTCATGTTGGCACCCTTGGTCGGACCGCCCGCGGTCATGACGGCGTCCATGAGGGTGAGCTGCGAGCGGAGCGGGACGATGCCGGGGGTCTTGACCTCGCCCAGCACAAACGCGATCTGATCTTCGCTTTGCGGGATAAAGATCACATCGCCGTTCTGGAGGCGCGCGTTGAGGTTCATGTTGCCCTGTTCGAGAAGCTCCTTGAGGTCGATCCACATGACGAGGTCCTTGCCGCGGACGATCATGCACCGGCTTAAAAACGACTTGGCGGTGTCGGCGGGAAGCCCGCCGGCGAGCGAGAGGGCCTCGAGAAGCGTGCCCTGTCCCTGGAAGTGGACCGCCCCCGGATTGGCCACGCGCCCGAGCACGAAGACGCGGTTGTTGTTGTAGGCCTTCATCACCAGCGTGACTTCGGGCTTGTCGTAATAGGCGCCCAGCGCCTTGGTGAATTCGTCCGTGAGCTCGCGCAGCGTCCGGCCCTTCACGTTCATGATGCCCACCCGGGGCAGGGCGACTTGGCCGTCGGGCGCGACAATGATCTCCTCGCGCGAAATGTCCTCGCGTCCCCGCACGAGGAACGCGAAATGGTCTCCGGGGCCGAGGCGGTAGGCGTTGTCGATCTTTGCTGACTCGTCCTTGATTTTGTCCCCGCCTGCGAAGTCTCTGGAGGACGTCTTCATTTCCGCGGTGAAGTATTGTCCCGGCTTGAGGCCTTTCGCGGGCACGTAGGTGTCGGCTTTCTTGCCCTCCTCATACACGCCTTCCTTGATCGGTATGCTCGTGCAGCCGGCGAGGCAGCAGAGAACCGCCAGGGTCGTCGCGGCGGAAATATGTGTGGTGAAGCGGCTCACGAAATCGAGGGGGATTTGCGGGAGCGGAGAGCGGCCTGCGCATCGAGTTCCTCCGTCGCGCGGGCTTTGCCGACACGGAGGCAGCGGTGCTGGTAGGTGTTGAGAAATTTCCGGAACGCGAGGTCGGGGTAACGCGGTTTTCCCGCCAGGGCGCTTTTGACGTAGCCCCACCACATCGCCAGCCCGCCGATCACATAAGGCGGGTGGGCCAGCCGGTAAGCCGAACTGACCGTCATATAGAACAGATCGGTCCCCATGAAGTATTGCCCGAATCCGTGGCGCATCCGTCCCGTCAGGATGCTCTTCTGGCTGGACCCCATCGGGCGCAGGTGGATGAACCGCAGGCCCGCGTCGTCCCAACTGCGCGCGATCCAGCCGAGCATCCGGCAGCGGTGGCAGTCGATCCCGTCCCACATCACCTCGCGCACAAATCCCCCGATCTCCAGAAAGCAGGCGACGCGGTAAAACTTCGTCATGCCGACCGACATCTCATCGCCGCACTTCTCGCTGACAAGCCGGCCGCCCTCCTCGAAATACGGCTTTCCGCTGCAGGTGCCCAGGCGCGGATTTTCACCCATCCGGCGCATCAGGGTTTCGAAATATTTTCCCGGCAGGTCGAGGTCGAGGTCGAACTTGCAGAGAAAATCGAAGTCCAGCGGGCGGATGGTTTCCATCCCGGCGTAGAACGCATCCACGACCCCCGGGCCGACCGCGCGTTTGCCCCGGTCCTCGCGGCGGACAACCCTGATCCACGGATGCTTCGCGGCATATTCCGCGAGGATGGCCGGGGTTTCGTCGCTCGATCCGTCGTCCACCACGACCCAGAGCGACGGGAGGACGGATTGTGCCAGAACGCTCTCGATGCAGCGCCGCGCGTATTTCGCCTCGTCGCGGCAGGGGGTGATCAGGACATATTTTCCCAGCGGAGAAGCAGGCTGGATGGCGGAGCCATGGGACGTCATGAGTTAAGGTGGGCGGTTAAAGCCAAAATGAGCCTATCAAGATTTTTTGCGGAAGAAAACTCTTCTTCTACGCGTTTGCGGCCTCCGGCGGCGAGCGAGGAGCGGAGCGCGGGGTTGGCTGCCAGCATGCGGAGGCAGGCGGCGAGGGATTCCGGGTCGCCGGGCGGCACGAGGCAGCCGTTCCTGTTATCGCAAATCAACTCCCGGATCGTCGGAAGGTCGCCGCTCACCGCGCAGATTCCCTGCGCCATGGCTTCCATCAGAACCACCGGGATGCCGTCGCGATCCCCGTCCTCGCTGATCTGGCAAGGCAGGACAAAAATCTCCGTCTCCCGGAGAAGTGCGGGGACATCGCGGTTGGCCACGGCCCCGGGAAATTTGACCGGCAGGCCGGCGGCGAGCTTTTGGAGCTGCGGCATTTCTGGGCCGTCTCCCGCGATCGTGCATTCGAGCGCGACGCCTTCGCCGGCCAGAATGCGGCAGGCCTTGACCAGCACGTCGAAACCCTTCTTGGGCACAAACCGCCCGAGCCCGAGCAGGGTCAGAGGAGGCCCGGAGCGCACGGGGGCGGGGACATCCGGCACGGCCACCCCGCAGCGGATCACCGGGTATTCAGAATCCGGGCGCCGGCAGATCGTCCGATACCAATCCCTGTGCCACTCGCTGATGCAGGCGACAAAAACGGCGCGGCGGATTTTTTGCTCCAGCAGGCAGCGCTCGCGGAAGAGATCAGCGGCGTGACCGGTGAAGCTGAACGGGATGCCGAGCGCCTTCGCCGCATACATGCCCACGGTTGTGGCCGCATGGGCCATGTGGATGTGGATGTGCGTGTAGTTTTCCCGTGGCACGGGCATCCTGCCCGTGTCTGAACTCTTCGCATGGGCAGGATGCCCATGCCGCGACAGCCGCCGCGCCAGCGCCAGCGCCGCGAGCCCTTGGAAGACAACCTTCGGGCGGTCTTTCCATTTTAAGTCTGCGGCAAAGAGCGCGTCTATTTTGGCAACTGCCATGACCGCGGTCGAGCGCAAGGGGTGACGCACAAAAAATGCGAGCGCGTCACGCAGAAGCCGCCCGATCCCGGATCCGTAAACCGTCACGGCCCCGGCGGCCATCCGGTCAAGCTCTTCTTCGCCAAGCTCCTTCTCCGGCGGGTAAAGCGAAGCCACGCCGACGTCGAAGCCGCGCGCCTGGAGGCCGAGGACTTCCTTGTAAACAAATGTCTCCGAGCGTTTGGGCAGGACGGAACTGAGATACAGGACTCTCATTCGGCGGTCTTCGCGGGCAGGATGTTCGCGGGAATCCCGACGGCGGTGGCGCCCGGCGGAACATCTTGGAGAACCACGCTAAGCGCGCCGATGCGGGCGCCGCTGCCGACGCGGATCTCCCCCAAGACCTGCGCGTAGGCGCCGAGTTCGACATGGTCGCCGAGGACCGGGACGCCGCCTCCCTCGTGCCGGTTGCCGATGGTGACGCCTTGCCGCAGCGTGCAGTTCGAGCCGATCTTCACGCCCGAGTGGATGAAGATGTTGCCGAAGTGATGGATCCTCAGCCCTGGCCCGATCTCGGCGGCCTTCGTGAAGCTCACGCCGGTGAGCGTCTCGACGACGCGGAAGAGGAACCAGTAAAGCCGGTCGCACAGCTTCTGCGAAAACCCCGGCGGGCGGGAGTCGTTCCAGCGGCCGAAACGGTAAACCGCGATCGCCCAGAGTGATTGTTCGCGCACCCAGGCGGATTCCGGATAGCGCGCGCGGTCGGCGTCAAGGTCGGGGATTTTCATGTCTTGTATTCGATGAGTTTTGCCTCGGTGTTGCTGCGCCGATCCCTCTCGTATTTCCGGATTCCGAGAAATTGCGGGAGCTTGGCGAGGACCGTGAGAGTTCCGTATTCCAGGGCGGAACGCCAATCCGGACAGCGTCGGCCGGCGCCGCGCGCGATGCGTGCCGCCTGGAGGACGGGCGCGCCACAAGCGCCGATTGCGATGGCGAGGCCCGCCCACCAAAAGCCGGCGAGCGAGGCGACCAGCGCCGCCGCAAGAGCGCAGGCGATGCCCCGGACCCAACGCTTCGCGCTCGCGACCTGTCCGCCGAAGAGCACCTCGCCCAGAGAGGGATCGGCGGCCGTGCGCGCGGCCACATCCGCCGCCCCGTAACCACCCCGCATGTTTCTCCGCCACCACTGGCTCCAGTGAAGGATGTTCGCGTCGTGCCGGGTCATGTCTTTTTCGATGCGGTGGATTTTCCATCCCGCCCGGCGCAGGCGCAGGCACAGCTCCGGTTCCTCCCCCGCGATGAGCGACTCGTTGAAACCTCCAACAGCGACCAGCGCGCCGCGCCGCATGAGCGAATCCCCGCCGCACGATTTCGCCTCGCCGACGGGCGTGTTCCATTCGGTTTCGCAGAGGCGGTTGAAAACGGATTTCCCCGGGAACCGTTCGCGCCGCCGCCCGCAGACGGCGGCGGCCGGCGGATGGGCGGCAAGAAAATCCAATGCCGCGGGCAGCCAGCCTTCGATCAGCTCGCAGTCGCCGTCCACAAAATGCACGAACCCGGTATCCGGCCAGCGCGCGAAAAGCCGGTTCCATCCGGCATTGCGCGCCCGCGACATCGTGAACGTGACCGAGGTGTCCAGCGGCACCACCTCGACGCCGAGCGAGCGCGCGAACCCGGCGCTGCCGTCGGTCGAGCCGGAATCCACATAGACGATGCGCCCGCTCTCTCTGCAAAGCGAGTGCAGGCAGAGCTTCAGGCGCTCGCCCTCGTTTCTTCCGATCGCCACGAATCCGACCCCGTTCATTTTTGCACCTCCGGGAGTGCCTTCAAAAACCGGGCGTATTCCGCGGTGACGACCGGCCAGGAAAACCGTTCGCTGGCCGCTCTGTGGAGGGCCTGCTTGTCGGGAGGCGGCCCGTCGAGGACCCGGCGGATCGCTTGCGCGGTGGCTTTCGGATCCGAGGTGTCGAGCAGCGTGGCCCGGTCGCCGAGAATCCATCGCGTGGCCCCGTAGTCGTGGGCAACCACCGGAACCCCGCACGACATGGCCTCGATATAGACATTGCCGAACGACTCCTCGCGGCTCAGGTGCAGGAAGACATCGCCCGAACGGTAAAAGCCGGGCATCTTGTCGGCGGCCAGAGCCGTGCGGAAATACCGCGGGCCGAGCAGCGAGAGCCCGAGGCGGTCCACCTCGTCCCGGCACGGGCCGTCGCCCGCCACCGCCAGCGCCACGCCGTCGAGCAGCGCGACGGCCTCGATGGCGAGCGCAACATTTTTTGACGGGATCAGCGCGCTGGCCATCACGACGACTTTGGCGTCGCGAGGCAGACCGAGTTCCTCGCGCACGCCCGGGCCGGGCGTGAACCGGCCGACATCGACGCCGTTCGGGATGAGCGCCGCGCGCCACGCCGATTTGTTGGACTCGTAGAACTCCGGGTTCGTGCAGATGAGCCCGTCGCAACGGAAGAGCTTGTATTCGGAATTCGTGCGCCTCGCCGGATGGTCGCCGTTTTGCGTGACGAACACGTGGCGCGCCCGGCGGCCGTGGCGGTCCTGCATCCCGCGCAGCACCCAGCTCACAAAAGGGTAGCTGCACGTCACGGTGACATCCGGGCGGAGCGCCCGCGCCGCCTTGCGCAACGACCACGCGAACGTCAGTTCCTCCCAGCGGAACTCGCTGCGCACCGGGGGGAATTTCGGGAATTTTTCAAACCGCTCGCGCGGGATCATCCCGGCATGGAGGAACTGGTAGGGCCGTCCGGGGATCTCCGGCCCCGATCCGGCAACGGTGACTTCGAACTCCCGGTCCTGCGCCAGTCCCGCCGCGACCGACTCGAACGCGACTTCCGCGCCGCGGCTCACGCGGTGGAGGCCCGGCAGTGCCATGAGGATTTTCATTTGTCCAGCGGACCGAGCAGCATCGCGAGCCCCTCGCGCAGTTCGGCGGCTTTTTCCGAACGCCCCCTGCCGGTGATCTTCTGGAACCCCAGCCGCAACGCGAACATCGCGGTGTAGCTGCCGCGCACGAATTTCTCCGCGAGCGGCCCGTAGCATTTCCGCTGGATCAAAAACCGCGCCTTCCAAGTGTAGATTTCGCGCTGGCGGTTCCGGACGCGGGTGGAATCCGACGAGGCCCCGCCGAGGTGCACGGTCTCGGCACCGGGGTCGAACCGGATCCGCCAGCCGTATTTCCAAAGCCGGTGGCACCACTCGCAGTCCTCGCCGTAAAAGAAAAATTCCTGGTCGAGAACCCCGGCTTCGCGCAGCGCGGCTGTCCGCGCAAAAAAGAACGCCCCGCCGATCCAGCCCACATCGCGCGGCCCCGCCGTCCTGTCCCAGCCGGAATCTTCGAGATCCGCCCAGCGGAAAAGCGCGGGCAGGAACCACGGCAGCCCGAACGCGCGCGCCGACTCGCGGAGCGGGTGCGGGAATTTCCGGCAGACGTTCTGCACCGTGCCGTCGCGGTTCCGGAGCATGCAGCTCATGGCTCCGATCTTCGGGTCCGCTCCCATGATTTTCGTGCAGTAGGCGATGCAGCCCGGACGCACCAGCGTGTCGCTGTTCAGCAGCACGAGATAATCCGGCGGATTTTTTTCGGCCATCTGCTCGCGCAGGACCAGGTTGTTCCCGCCGGCAAACCCGAGGTTCTTGTCCAGCGGCCGAAAATCCAGCCAGCCCCCGGCCCAGCCATTCTCGCTGATCGCCGCCCCGATGCGCGGCACCGAGTCGTCACCGGATGCGTTGTCCACGAGGATCACGCGCATTCCGGGGTTCGCTTCTGCTTCCGCCGCCAGTGTCCGCAGGCAGTCAACCGTCACATCCGGCGTCCGAAAATTCAGGACAATCACGGTGAGGCGCGGGGAAGGAGGCATCCTCCCGCCAGTTAAACCCCAAAGCGGCGCATCATTCAATCCCGGACTTCGAATCCGAAAATCCGCGAGGGAGCACCCTGATCAGCTCGCCTCATCAGGCGCAGGACCTCGCGGTCTTCGCGGCCTTCGAATGTCGGGATGTTGGTTCTTTCGTCGAGGGGCACGAATTCCTTTCCGAACAAGGCATCCACTTCATCCATCGTGCAGCCAAAAGGCGGGCCGGGTTCTCCGCGATCCGAAGGATTCCTGTAGAAGATCGCCAGGAACAACCCGCCCGGCTTGAGGGCCATCGAAACCGCGCGGGCGTAGTCGGCCCGTCTCTCCGGCGAAATCGCGCAGAAGCAGGTGTGTTCGAAAACCGCATCGAACGAACCCGCGGCAAACGCGGAGCCGGAAAGAAAATCCGCGGTCAGGAAGATCTCGTTCCCCGCTTTTGGAAACCGATCGGCGGTCGCCTTTGCAGACGGCGCAATGTCCAACCCGATCACCTTCGCCTGCGGGTCTGCCGCAAGGACCCTCACATCATGTCCCGGCCCGCTGCCCGGAACGAGGATCGAACCGGTCAGGCGGTTTTCGGAAAGCCACTGGACCAGCGCGGGGTGGGCGCGGCCTTTGTCCCACGGCGTGTCGCCCGCCTGGTAGCGGGCCTCCCAGTCACGGCCTGCGGATCCACCGGGATCCGAGAGGGACTCCGTATTGGAATTTTCTGGCGTGTTCACGGATCAAGAAGGGCATGTCTTTCGAGAGTTGCAATTCGAAATGCGGTTCGAGGGCTTTGCAAAGCGCATCCCATGACGGTCCCGTCGCCGGCCTGCCGCCAATCCATTGCTCGGGCGCAGTGAATTCCGGAAGCCATGAAAACGGGGTGGTCAGGAGGAGTTGTCCGCCCGGCGCCACCAGACCGGGAAGGAACCGGAGAAATTTCGCGGGCTCCGGCAGCCGGCAGAGCAGGTTGGCGGCAAGCACGAGGTCGAAGCTTCCCAGATCCGCCCGCAAAGCCGTCGCGTCTCCGGTCTCAAAACTGACGCGGGAAACATCGACGCCGGCCGGGACGCGGGCGGTGAACGGCACCGTGCGCTCGCCCTCGACCAACACCTGATAGGCCAGCCGTCCCTCGCGCTTCAGAGTTTCAGCGGAGCGGATGAACGCGGACGAGAAATCAATGCCGACCACCGACTGTGCGATGCGCGCCAACTCGAACGACGAGCGTCCAACAGCGCATCCGAGGTCCAGCGCCGTGCGGGGAGCCCGCGACGGATCGGCCAGTTCGGTCACGACGCGGACGGGGAAGCTGAGAGCCTCACGTGGGACCGGGCGTCCACCGGAAACCTCGTCTTCATCCGCGTAATGAAAGAAGAGATACTCCGCGACGAGCTTTTCTGTTTCGTAAGGATTGGGCATTCAAGCAAGCAGGGTCCTCGCGTGCGCGAGCGCCTGCGGCACCATCGCGGGGTCTTTTCCTCCGCCGCGCGCGGCATCGGGCTTGCCTCCGCCTTTTCCGCCGACAAGCGGTGCGACAGCCTGGATGACCTTTCCCGCCTGCACCCTCGAAGTGAACTCCGGAGAGACGGTGGCGACGAGCGCGACGGCGTTGTTGGCGGTTCCCGCAAAAAGGCAAACGCCGGAGAATTCCCCTTTGAGCGCATCGGCGACCGCTTGCAGGTAGTCGCCATCGACCGGACCGAGGTCAACAGCGAGAAACGGAATCTCTCCGACCTTCTCCGTGCGTCCGACAAGATCCTTGGCGCGGGCAGCCGCCTCGCGGGCGCGGGCGGCCTTCAGCGCTTTTTCCAAGTCTTTGTGGTGGGCAAGCAGAGCCTCGATTTTTTTCTCGACCTCAGCAACCGGGCTGTTGAGTTGGCCCGCGATGGAAACAAGCCGTTCGCCGTCCCGGACCGCATGGGCGCTGGCCTCCAGACCGGCGATCGCTTCGATGCGGCGGACACCGGCCGCGATGGCGGATTCCCCGAGGATGCGGAACAACCCGATCTCGCCGGTCGCCCTCGTGTGTGTCCCGGCACAGAGCTCCATCGAATACCCGTCGAGCGCATGAGAGGCCCCGCCGATCTGAACGACTCGCACGGCCTCGCCGTATTTGTCGCCGAAAAATTGCATGATGTCCGCGCGTCCGCGCACGTCCGCATATGGCACCTCGATCCACGAGACGGCAGAATTTTCGACGATGCGCTCGTTCACGAGCCGCTCGATGTCGCGCACCTGCGCGGGCGTGAGCGCCTGGCCATTGAAATCGAATGTCAGTTTTTCCGGGCCGACAAACGAACCCTTCTGCGTGGCATCGCGCGAGACGGCCTCGTGCAGCGCCCAGTGCAGCAGGTGGGTCGCCGAGTGGTGCCGCTGGATCGCTGCACGCCGCGGCACATCGACAGTGAGCGTCACCGCAGCCCCGATCGGCGGCGCGTCGTCCGAATCCAGAAAATGCAGCCATGTATGGCCGGTCTTCTGCGTGCCGGCGATGCGCCAGACATCGGCACCGTGGGCGAGTTCGCCGGTGTCGCCCACTTGGCCGCCCATCTCGGCATACGCCGCACTCGCATCCAGGACCACGGCGGTCTTGTCCTTGAGACTGACGACTTCAAGAACCTTTGCAGGCGTCGAAAGCAAATCGTATCCGACAAACTTCGTCGGCTCCTTCGTCTCGATTTCCGAGAGCTCGATCACCTGCTTCTTCTGCGCGGCCCGCGCGCGCACCCGCTGCTCGTTCATGAGTTTCTCAAAACCCGCGACATCCACAGTGAGCCCGCGTTCCCGCGCCATCAGTTCGGTGAGATCGAGCGGAAACCCCTGCTCGTCGTAAAGCCGGAACGCGAACGCGCCGGAAATTCCGGGGAGCGCACGCGACTCGCGTGCCCCGTCGGGCGACCCGCCCGACGGCCCCCCCTCCAACGTCCACAACCAACGATAATCCTGCCGTCCACCAACAACCTTCGCCTCCCAGGGATTTCGGCAAATATAGGAAAACTTTTCCTGCAGATCCGATTCCGATCGGATCAGACGGTCAAATGATTCCTTGTCCCAGACCGGCCCTTCGAGGCCCCTGAGCTTGTTGATCCGGTGCGCCGAGACCGATTTGATGCTCTGCAAAATCTCGGCCAAGGAATGGAAGACGGGGTTGCCGTCCGGGTCGTTTTCTTTCACCTGGGGTTCAAAAATCAGGTGGACGTGATCGGGCATCACGCAGGCCACATAGAGGAGATATTTTCCCTGCTGATGCGGGAATTTGAGGCACTCAAGGACGATGTCGCGCTCGGGATCTGACAGGGGATGTCTTTCGTGCGTGGAATAGGAGACGGCGTATTTTCCCCATGGGCGCTCGAAGTGCGGGAGGCGTCGCTTGGAATAAAGTGTGCCTTCGGCGGATTGAGACAAAGTTTCCGGCGGGTCGCCGAAAACTGCACGCGGGTCGCGCGCGCTCCCCAGCAATTGTGCGGCTTCGACCTCGAACAAAGCGATCCCCTTGTCCAGAGTCCTGTTGAACGCCTCCTCTTCGCGCTTCAGCACTTCCTCGACATGCTTCTGCTTCGCGCGGATTTCCGGAAAGACATCGCCCATGTTCCGGGCCAGGACATCGACAAGCTTGTAAAAGAACGGTTCGTGGAAGCCGAGCGTGCGCCCGTATTTGACCGCGCGGCGGAGGATGCGGCGCAGGACGTAATTGCGGTCGGTGTTGCCGGGCTGGATACCGTCGGCGATGGCGAAGCCGAGCGTGCGGATATGATCGCCGATGACGCGGAAGGCCACGTCGATTTTTTCCTGCTCGCTTTCGCCCGTGCTGCCTGCTGCAGGAAGTGTGGACCCATAGGTTTTTCCGCTCAGCGTCTCGATCACGTCGAAAATCGGGCGGAAAATGTCGGTCTCGTAATTCGAGATCTTCGCATTCGCGAAATCGCTGAAGCCTTTCGTCCCTTGGATGATCGAGGCGACGCGCTCGAATCCCAGACCAGTATCGACATGCTGCGCGGGGAGCGGCGTGAACGAGCCGTCCGGGTTGGCGTTGAACTGGATGAACACGAGGTTCCAGATCTCGATGCACTCGGCGCTGCCTTTATTCACGAGCGCACCCTTGGTGTCGCCAGCGGGCGTCAGGTCCATATGCAGCTCGGAGCATGGGCCGCACGGGCCGGTCTCGCCCATCATCCAGAAATTGTCTTTCTTGTTGCCGTTGATGATGTGGACCGCCGGGTCGAGGCCGGCGCCCCGGAATTTTTCCGCCCAGAAATTGAAGGCTTCCTCATCGCGCTCCGCGGGATCCCCGAGGGATTTGTCGGGCTGGTAAATCGTCGCGTAGAGACGCTGTGGCGGAAATTTCCACCGCCCGACCACCAGCTCCCACGCCCACTCGACCGCCTCCTTTTTGAAGTAGTCGCCGAAGCTCCAGTTCCCGAGCATCTCGAAAAACGTGTGGTGGTAAGTGTCGAGCCCGACGTCGTCGAGGTCGTTGTGCTTGCCGCCGGCGCGGATGCATTTCTGGGTGTCGGCCGCCCGGGTGTCGCTGCCCGCGATGGCCCCGCCCCACCGGCTCACGTCGGCTTTCTTCTCCCCGAGGAAAACGGGCACGAACTGGTTCATGCCCGCATTGGTGAAGAGGAGATTCGGGCTGTCGGGCATCAGCGACGACGACGGGACGATCGTGTGCTGCTTCTCGCGGAAAAAATCCAGGAACGACTGGCGGATTTGGGCGGATGTCATGGTGGAAGGAAAAAGGGATCGGGCGGGATTGACAAGCGCCTACGGTGCCAGCCAAGAAGATTCTTCGGGCGGGACGGCCTCGAGGAGTTTTTCGGGGACGAAGGCGATTTCGGGCGATCCCGTTTTGAGGGCCGGCACGAGGCCGTCCGCCTGTTTCGCCCCGAATTTCAGCCCGGCCACAAGCTGGCTGCCGGCGGCTGTCTCCGGCGTGTTTTCCGAGACCACCGCGAAAAATTCCACGGCGAGCGGCGGATGGGACAACCCGGTCTGGTCGAGAACTCCCGTGGTCGCGGGCTCGAATCGCGCGGATTGGACCGACGCGAAGGCATCCACCATGTTTTGAACGGCCGCGGCATTCGCGGGCTTGTCCCCGATGACCCAGCCTTTGTCCCTGCGTTTCAATGCGAAGCTCGAGGTGGATGTTGTCACGCGGATCATATCGACGAGATCGAGGTTGATGCGGGCCAGGGCGTTGTCGCGCAGCGAAGCGAGGTCGAAGCCCAGCATGTCATGGATCGAGGAAGGGAGCCGCACGGTCACTCCCCGGGGCTCCAGGCGGGCATAGACACCGCCCTGCGGTGAAGAGGAGCCCACCCGGATCGTCTCGGGCGTGCTCCCTCCCTCGCCGAAGAGCTGGATCTCGGCGGCCGGCTCGGAAAGCCCCGCCACTCCCGGATCGGCACTCAATGCGAACCCCTCGATCCGCAATTTCAAAATTTTTTCCAGCAGGGCATCGATCGCGGCTGTGCTCCCCGGCGCCGAAAGCGGCTTGAGAATCTGCCACCCCGAGGCCTCCCTCCTCAGCTCGATCTCTCCGGCCGGCCGGCTGATGACAATCCGGTCCACCCGGTCCGGACGGAGCCGCGCCAGCATCCGGTCGCGGAAATCCTGAGGGGGGCTCAGGATCAGGTTCACCAAGGCATCGGGGATGAGATAGATATCCCGCGAACCCTCAAACCGGACATACGAGCGGCTCTCGTCGGCGGCGTCCTTTCCGATGAGGAGAGAGAGATCCCGGTCGCCGATGAAATCAAATTGCACGCGGCTTTTTTTCAGCCCGTAAAGGGCGAGGCGGTCGCGGTCGCCGCCGATCTCCCCGGCATCGATTTTGTCGAGGATCGGCGTGCTGAGCGCCGTTTCGAACAAGCGTCGGACGGCATCGACGGAGGCACGGTCTTTTGGCTCGGGGCCGATATACCAGCCGTCCTCGGTGCGCCGGAACTCGATCACGTCGTCCCCGTTGGTGATTTTGATCTGGCTGATGTCATCCGGGTCGAAATCAAAAAGCGCCGAGCCAACGGCCTTCCCCCCGCGCGCCTTGAGCGGGACAAAAACGACCGCGCAAACAACCGCCGCGACCGCGGCAACGAGCAGGAACCCCGTCGCCCAGCGGTTCATTTTCTGCGCCTCCACCAGACGAGAATCCCGGCCAAGCCGCAGAGCCCCGGCAAGATAACCATCGTGCAAAGCGCGATGCGGCCGAGCTGCTCATCCGTGAGGTTGAGAGCGAAGTGCGTCACCGACTTCGCGGTGACGCCGGAAAGCTTGCCGCGATCCAGAAGCGAATTGATCGAGGAAAGGAGGAAATCCATGCCTGGGGGAGTGGCCGAGGCGTCGAATGCAAATTGCGAGCTTCCCACAACGATGAGCCGGGATGTCTGGACCTTGACGCGGTCGTCCTCGACCCCGCCGCGGTCGGCCGAGGCAGCCACGTAGAGCGGTTGGCCGTGGTCAATGCCGTCGTCGTAATGCACCCCTTGGGGCTGGTTGGGAGCGTAGTTGGTTTCGCCCCAGAATTCCTCCGCGGCCTGGATCAGCGGCCTGATGAGGATTTTTTGCTTTTCCGCCATTTCCTGCTCCAGCTTGAGGGACTGGGTCGCGCCCGCGAAGAGGACCGTCGCGCCTTCCAGTCTCCGCGTGAATTCCGTGGTAGGCAGAATTTCGCCGGTCACCTCCCGCAAGATCCCTGTCGCGAACGGAAGTTTCACGGTCCGGAGAACCCGGTCATCCTGGGGAACGATCCCGTCCGCTGCGAGAAGGGAATGCAGGCGGGGGGTCTTCGCATCCGGATCCAGAAGAACGAGCAGCCTGCCACGGAGCTTGAGCCATGCCGACAGAACCGCCGTTTCCCTCTCGTCCAGATCAAACTTCGGCGACAAGACCACCAGCGCCGCGGCATCAGCGGGCACCGCATCGGCGGAGGCCAGCGAGAGCGCATCGACTTTCGCGTTTTGCTTCCGGATGTAATCGGCGAGGACGGCCACCGGCGACGCGGATCCCAGCGGGGGCTCCCCGTGTCCCTGCAAAAAATAAACCACCTGCGATTCCGGCTGCAGCAGGCCGATCATGGCCCCGGTGAGAACTTGCTCGCCCCGGAAGGCAATCAGCCGCGGGGCCTCTCCCTGCGCCGCGGGACGCATGTCGAAATCCGCCATGTCCCCGATGTTCAAGAACCGGGTGCGCCCGTCGCAGTCCAGGATGATGAGGCTGTCGGCATTGGTGAATTTGTATTTTCCCTGCAGCTCGCGCATGCGGGCGAGGTCGCGTGTCGGGTCGACAAACTCGATGGCGATCCGCTCGCGGCCGGAATACTGGATCTCGGCGAGGAGATTCCGCACGTCCCCCAGGATCTGAGTCACCGGGGATAGGAACGTCGGCGACGAGATCACGAGGATGTTCACCGGCTTCTTGAATTCCCGGATGACCCGCCGGGTCTGGGGGGAGAGGGCGAATTTCTGCGACCTCGAACAGTCGGCCCGCGTGTAGTATTCGAAGCCGAGGTAGTTCACGGCCGCGAACAGGACCAGCATCGCGAGAACCTGGAGCCCGATGCTGATCCTGATGCCTGTGCGGGGGATGCGGTTCATGACTTCCATCGCCGGTATTTGAAAACCTGGAAGACCGCGAACAGGACGAGCAGGGTCGAGCTGAGATAAAAGACGACCGGTCGAGTGTCAAAGATCCCGCGGGAAAAATCCATCATGTGCTGGACGGGAGAAACATAGTAGGTCAGCTCGCGGACGAACGGCCCGGCACCCGGGAGAAAAAGCGAGAGAAGCCCGAGGAAGAAAAGCGCGAGGATCCCCGCGAAGGCGATCACCGCGGCGACGATCTGGTTGTCGGTCAGCGCCGAGGCCAGGCACCCGATCGCCGTGTAGAACATGCCGATCAGGACGAGCATCGAATACGCCCCGAGATACGAGCCCGCTGCGCCGGCGGCGCTCATGGCCGTGATCCACTGGAAAACAAAAAAGTAAAGAAGGCTCGGGACCCAGAGGACCAAATAAAAGAACAGCGCGCCGAAATATTTTGCGAAGACCACCTGACCGTCCCGCACCGGAGCGGTCATCAGGGTCTCGATCGTCCCCAGTTTCACCTCCTCCGCGAAGACCCGCATCGTGATCAGCGGGAAGACGAGGACGAACGCGAACCAGAAGTAAACCGTGTTGAAAAACGCCTCGACCATCGTGGTCGAACCGGCGGACTTGTTGAGCAGGGTGACCCCCGCGTGGAAGTTGAACCCGCTGATCAAAAGGAAAAAAAACAGGACGACATAGGCGAGTGGCTGGTGGAAGGCGCTTCCCACTTCGCGGCCGAGCAGTGTCAGGAATCTTCGCATCGTCTCAGTTTTCCTCCGCGTGGGTGACTTCCGCGAAGACCTGTTCCAGCGAGACCGCCGACCGGCTGAGCTCGCGCAGCGGCCACTTCGCCGCCACGGCATGCTCGTAGAGCGCCTCCCTCGGATCAGCCCCCGGGGCGGGTTGAATCGTGAAAATCGCCCAGGCACCGTCCGCGCGGGCAGTCACGGAATCCACCCCCGCAATCCGCCGGATCTCCGCCGCCGCCGCCTTGGCATCGGGCACGCGGGCCTCCAGAAAGATCTGGCCGGCCACCCCGAGCCTGGCCCGCAGGTTCTGCGGGCTGTCGAGCGCTTCGATCCGGCCCTTGTTGATGATGATCACCCGCGAGCAAAGCATCTCGACCTCGGGGAGAATGTGGGTGGAAAGAAGGATCGTGTGGTGCCGCTTGAGATTGCGGATCAAGTCCCTCACCAGCCGGATCTGGTTCGGGTCCAGCCCGATCGTCGGCTCGTCGAGGATCAGCAGATCCGGCTCGTGGACCATGGCGTCGGCCAGCCCGACCCGCTGGCGGTATCCTTTCGAGAGCCTCCCGATGATTTTTTTTTCCACGTCGCCGAGGCCGCACAGTTCGAGGACATCCCCCACCCGCTCGTTCATCCGGCGGCCGGGAACACCCTTGAGCGCCGCGCGGTAGCGGAGATATTCGTGCACCCGCATGTCGGGATACAGCGGGACATTCTCCGGCAGATACCCGATGTGCTCGCGCGCCCGGAGGGACTCGCTGAAGACATCCCGCCCGGCCACCTCCGCGCGCCCGGAGGTCGGAGGGAGGAAGCCGGCCAGGATTTTCATCGTCGTGCTTTTCCCCGCCCCGTTCGGCCCGAGAAACCCGACGATCTCGCCTTTGGCCACCTCGAAATCAATCGAGTCCACGGCCTTCACCGGGCCGTAGCACTTTGTCAGTTGTTCCACTTTGATCATCGGGCAAGCCCCTCTGCATAGCCCATTTCCCCGTCCGCCGCAAGGCTCGGGTTTATTCCGCGAATGCCCCGCCCCGGCGGCTCCGGACAGCCTCCAGGAGCACCTCCCGGCTGTTTTCCGCGAGGGACTGCCCGGCGGAGAAGAACGGCTCGACGGCCTTCCGGGAGCCGAAACGAAAACGCGGGACCTCGCTTGTCAGGACAACCATCCGCTTCCCCTGGCGGAGGCCGCTCTCGACGCCGATCGCGAGCAGCCGGTCGGTGACGATCTGGTGCGAGCGGCCGAGCGCGTCTGAAATTGTCCGCGCGCGCTTGTCCGGGGGATGGTCCGGATGGTTGACGACATGGACGACGATGGTGCCGATGCGGGGATCTTCGACGAGATGGGAGAGCGGGGACGAATTGGCGACCGCCCCGTCCCAGTAGAGGTTCGCCCCGATTCGATAGGCGCGAAAAATACAGGGGACGGCACAGCTGGCTATGATGAATTCCTTGAGCGGGCCGCGGCGCACAATCTCGGTGCAATGCTGTGTCAGGTTGGTGACAGCGATGGAAAGCTCGGCCTCGCGACAGTCTTCGATGCGCAGGTCCCCGAGAAACTTTCCCAGGTAGCGCGCGACATGTTTCCCGGTGAGAAATCCGGTGAACCCGCCGAGGTTTGCCAGCATGGCCAGGGCGCGCAGGGGTCCCCTCCATTCCCAAAACGCGCGGTTCATCGCCCGGTCGCTCAGGATCGCCTTGATTTTCTCCGGCGAAAATCCGGCCGCATAAAGGCCGCCGACAAAGGCTCCCGAGGAGGCCCCGCTGATGTGCCGGGGATGCATGCCGAGCCTGTCCAACCCGCCGAGAAATCCCGCGTGCACCAGAAACCCGGCGTGTGAAGATGACAGACAAACGGCCAGTTCCCCGCCGCCGGCACCCTCGGGCGGGCCGCTCATAGACGCCTAATCAGTTGACTTGGAGGGCGGATTTTTGAACTCTGCAAGCGATTCATTCCAGCCATGGCTATATCAGATGACCCTCAGTGTTCAAGGAAGACGAAGCTTCTGGAAATCGTCTCCCAGGATATTCTGGAAGTCGGCCCGGGCTTCAACGCGCAATCGAACCTCTTTGATGCGGGGCTGGATTCCATGGCCATCATGCAGCTTCTGCTCCTCATCGAGCAGAATTTCGGGGTGCAGCTTCCGGCGGCGAAGCTCACGCGGGAACATTTTTCCTCGATCGACGACCTGGCGCGCCTGATGGACTCGGAGGCCGCCGGCTGATCGGTCTCCATGACCGGGGACCACTTCTGATGCCGGGCAATTTCTTCAGCAAGGCGCTCGCCCGTTTGACGGGAGCCGACTGTTTCGTCCACACTCTCGAAAGCATGATGCGCCGGAATGGCCAGCACGGGCTGATCGGCCAGACCCATCTCCGGCTGGACTCGGTTCCCGACATCGCCCGCCTCGAGGAATCGGCGGCACGGCTCGCGGCGGCCTACCCCTTGCTGAACGCCAGGGCCCGGCGTAATCCACTCAATCTTCTGGTGACATGGCGCGAGGACAAACGGGTGACCGGAGGCAAACTGCCGGTCAATCTCTGGGCCGAAAAAGGGGCACGCGTCCCCGAAGGCCGGCAGGCGACGGAAGTCCTTTCGGAAGGGGACTGGGTGGATCATGTCCTGAACCAGCCTCTCGGCTTCCGGGACGGGCTCAGGAACCTGCACATCGATCTGATTTTCCTGCGCGGCGGAGGGAGCCTGCTGGTTCTCACCTGGACCCACCTCCTCTTTGATGGCAAGGGCGCGGAATTTCTGGTTGACGCGCTGGTGAACAGGCCGCCCCTCGGCACCGCGCCCGGCGCGGCTCCTCCTGCCGCCGCGAGTCCCCGCCACCCCGTGCTGCGCCTCCGGGATCTCGTTTCGGAGGCGGGACCGGTCGTCGCGCGGTTTTCAGAGCTCACGCGAAACCACTACGCTTCTCTCGCCGGCCCGCGCCCGCGCCCGGGCCGCCTCAAATTCCGGATGCTGAATTTTGACCGGGATTCCACGAAGAGGATCCAGGCCCGGATGGAGGAGACGACCGGGCCGCTGTTCAGCCTGGGGTTCTATCTGGCCTGCGCGCTGCGCGCCCACCGCGAGGCATTCCTCCTGCGCGGGGAAGACCCCGAGCACTACGTCGTGAGCATTCCCGTCCAGGTGCGCAAAAAAGGGCGAGGAAACTCGCCGTTCCAGAACTGCGTGACCATCCTGTTTTTCGCGCTGGAGCGGGAGGATTTGAAATCCATCGAGACGGCAGCAATGTGCGCCCAGAGGCAATTTGAGGAGATGACCCGCGCCCGGCTGGACCGCTCGTTCACGGCGGTGCTGGAGCTCATGAGCATCGTCCCGGCTCCTGTTTACATCCGGTTCCTGGCGCAACAATTCCGGGGAGAAATCACCTCGTTCTTCCACTCGTTCACCGGGGAGTTTTCGGCAAATCTCGAAAGCGTGTTTGGCGCGTCCGTCACGAACGCATACCATATCCCTTCGGTGTCGGCACCGCCGGGCTCCGGCCTCTTTTTCGGGCTCTTCAACGGCCGGCTCAATGCGACTTTTTCGTGGAGGGAAGGCTCTGTCTCGGAGGGGGAGGTGGACGCGGTCCTCGCCAGGTTGCGGGACGATCTCCTCGGCCGGGACGGCCCGGATATCCGGCAAAGCAAACACGCGGAACGCGCGCCGACGTAGCCGTTGTCGGCGGAGGGAGCGCCGGGATTGCCGCAGCCGTCGCAGCGGCGCGGACCGGTGCCCGCGTGGTGCTCGTCGAAAGAAACGCGCACCTTGAGGGCAGGCGGTCGAGCGAAAGAGCGAAAGGGGTCACGAAAGGAAAGAGCGAAAGGGGTCAGTCAAAGATTCTTGACAGTTTCTGGAATTGGTTCAGGTTTTGCGCATGGCAAGAGGCATCCGGGTGGAATTTGCGGGAGCGTATTATCACGTGATGGCGCGCGGCAACCGCCGGGAGGATATTTATTTCAACGACGACGACCGCCGATTTTTCCTCAAAACTCTATCGGACGCCTGCGGGCGGACCGGTTGGAGGGTGCATGCCTGGGTTCTGATGAGCAATCATTACCACCTTCTGATCGAGACGCCGGAACCGAATCTTGTGGAGGGAATGAAATGGCTCCAGAACACCTACACCCGCCGCCTCAACACGAAGCACGGGCTCTGGGGGCGGGTTTTCGGTGACCGCTACAAGGCCGTGCTGGTTGAGGGCGGGAGCGTGGATTATTTCACGGCATTGCTCGATTACATTCACCTCAATCCGGCACGTGCCAGGGCGGTGAAAGTAGCTGATGGCGGCAGCGTCGGGGATTACCCTTGGAGCAGCGTACGAACGGTCTATGCGGGTGGAGACAGAAAGCGATTTCCGTGGGCGTGTGTGGCAGCCGGTTTCGAGGCGTTCGGCCTGAGGGATACGGCGGCCGGACGAAGGGAGTTTGTGGAGCGGCTTGACAAACGCGCGAGAGAAGAAATGGAATCCGCCGGCGTCGTGCCTGCGCCGGCGACAATGGATGCGCGCTTGAGCCATTTGCGGCGGGGCTGGTATTGGGGTTCGCAGGCGTTCGCCGAAAAGGCGCTCGCTCTCGGCAAGGGCCTCATCAAGTCGCGCCGAAACGCCGCCTACCGCTCCGGCTTGGTTTATCGGGCCCACGACGCGGAGGAAGCGGAGCGGATTCTCAAGAAGGGGATGAAACTCCTTCAACTCAAAGTTGCGGACCTCGACAAGGTGTCCGGCTCGGATGCCAGCAAAGTCGCACTGGCGGAATTGCTCTCGACCAAAACCAGCGCGCCACAAGCCTGGACTGCCAGGGAATTAAAAATGAAAAGCGCGGCTAATGTCTCCCAGCAACTCCGTCGGATCCGCAGCGCAAAGGGGCCGCGACGGAAAAAATACGAGAAGGCGAAAAAGATTCTGTCAGATATCTTTGACTGACCCCATTTCCCATTTCCACTCAGTCGGAGGGCTCGTGCCTCGCCTCCGCTACACCCCTTACCGTTAGGCATTGTTTGTTTCATGGTTTATTATGCTCTTGCGTAACGGAGGTGCTGGAACCGTCTGGGCCGTACGTAGTAAACGCTCCTTCATAGGCTCCATTCACATAATGGATTTCATGGCTTCGTTGACCATTAGCGTAATATGTAGTCCAAATACCAGTAAAATGAGGTGGTGGTGCAACCCAAATATTTCGCCAGAAATCAGTCAAGCCACATCGAATGAGCGTGTGCTCGGAAGTTCGAAACAGACATGATAATAGCCATAAATCGTCGAGGCGATAATTTTCAGACGAAGTGCTGCCGCCTGCCACACACATTTCTGGAGTGGCTTTGAAAGGGCGTATTATCTCCATAATCTTCTCGTAGTGATCTCCAATCTTGATCGCTGCAAGAATAGGTTCCCAGCGCTTACGACTGGGCATATGGTAGTCATCACGAAGAACTTTAGCAGCCGAGTCTCTAATCTCCTGCGACGGTGAACTCAAATCGGTGACAGGCGAACAAAAAATCTCTCCGACAATGCAGAACCAAGCAATTGCAGTTAATGAACGGAGGGAAATCATGGTGGTGGACACGTCGGTATGTCCGAGCAGGTCTTGCAAAGGGTTGCGGAGGGGAAGAGGAACTGCCAGGGCTATTCGCGGGAGGCGTTGGGGTATTTTCTGGGCTTCGGGCATGTGAACGTCCCCACATCCGCCCGCGAGATCGTCGGCGTGTTTCCGGTTCGGCGGTGGTGATCCATGCTTTGGCCGGGATATTGCGCGCATCCAGCAACTGTTCGTAGGCCGGAAATATTTCCGCGGTATCTCGCAGCGCGTCCATGCGGACACTATTATGCGGTCATGGAAGGACGTGCAAGGAAAAATTGGTTGCTCCGAAGAGTGCAAGAAAATGTTCCCAATCGGGTGTGGGAGAAGCTAGGAATTGGGGGCATCTGTATGGACACATTACCCGCCGAGAGCGGTTTTTCGACCGGAATGAACGGGCGTTTCAATATCGCCGAAAGCATTTTTGCCCGGGCAAATCCGGAGAGCATCGCGGTGGTCGAGGGGACCGCGGCCACGTCGTATCGGGATCTCGACGAGCGGAGCGCGGCGGTTGCGACCCGGCTGCGCGAAGCCATTGCCGGACGGGCGGCCCCGCGCATCGGGCTGCAATCGCGGGACGGGGCCGCCTACATTGCGCTGGCATTGGGCATCCTGCGTGCCGGCGCGTGTTTTGTGCCCATCGCCCCCGAGCTCGCGCCTTCCGAGCGGGAATCGCTGGCCTCGACGATCGGCCTGGAATTCCTGGTCCTTTCGGGGCACGAGGGGGAAGGAACGCTCGCATTCGACCTTGTTGCCCTGAGCCGTGGCGTCGCGCCCGCGTGGGCGGATGCGCTCGCCGCGCTCAACCCCGCGTTTATCCGCTTCAGTTCCGGCACGACGGGACAAAGCAAGGGCGTCGTGCTCTCTCACGACAGCCTCCGGGAGCGAGTGGAAGCCGCCAACGCAGGTTTGAAGATCGGCCCGGGGGACCGCGTGCTCTGGGTGCTCGCGATGTCGCATCACTTCGCGGTCTCGATTATTCTCTATCTCTGGAATGGTGCCACGGTGGTCCTGCCCGCATCGCATTTGGCGGGAGACATTCTGGAGGCTGCCACGCGCCATCGGGCGACAGTCATTTATGCCGCGCCATTCCACTATGAATTGCTGGCGACCGATGCCGGCCAAACCCGCTGGCCGTCGCTGCGGCTTGCGGTCTCGACGACCACGTCGCTCGCGCCGGAAACGGGAGAGGCTTTCGACAGGGCTTTCGGGGTGTATCCTTCGCAGGCGCTCGGCATCATAGAGGTCGGTCTTCCCTGCCTGAATGTTCCGGACGCACGGATCAGCCCTGCGTCGGTCGGGCCGGTGCAGCCGGCCTTCGAATCGGAATTGCGCAACCCGCAGGGGGATGTCGTGCGAACCGGCGAGCAAGGGGAACTTTTTCTGAAAGGGCCCGGCATGTTTGATGCCTACATAGAGCCATGGCAGAACCGCGCCGCGGCCACGAAAGACGGCTGGTTTTCGACCGGAGATATCGCGCGCACGGATGCCGACGGCCGCCTTTACCTCGTCGGCCGCAGCCGTTCGGTCATCAGCGTCGGCGGGATGAAATTTTTCCCCGAAGAGGTCGAGGAGGTTCTGCGCAAGCACCCCGCCATCGCCGATGCCCGCGTTTTCGGCCGCCCGCATCCCACATTCGGCATGGTTCCCGCCGCGGAGCTCGTGCCCGTGCGGGGCGCGACACCGCCGACACCGCGGGAGATCCTCTCGTTTTGCAGGAGCCGGATAGCCCGCTACAAAGTTCCTGTCGAGATCGCTTTCGTGGAGGAAATCACCCGGACCGCCAGCGGAAAAATCAAGCGACAGTAGAGCGGGGCGCGGCCCGGCGCGGCAGGAAAATATCCCAGGCCTGCGGCAGGAGAAACAGGGAGATCATCCCGTCGATGAGCAGCCCGAGCGCGCAGGTTTTTCCGAGGGTCGAGAGCCCGGTGTTGCTGGCCCAGCCGAGCGAGCCAAACCCCGCGGCGGCGGAGGTGCAGCACAGGAAGATCACGAGCCCCAGCTCCCTCCTCGCGCCCGCGGTGTCCCCGCCGTTGCGCCTCAGAGCGAGAAGGAGAAGGATGCTGTAATCGGTGCCTGTTCCCAGAAGAAGAAGCACGGCGGCCAGGTTGAAAAACCCCCACGTCATGCCCAGCAGGGACATCGCCCCGGCGAGGCAAACAAGCACGAGGACGGTCGTGGCGACAAATAACAGAAGAGCCCGCAAATCCCGCAGGCCGACTGCCAAAATCAGGAGGATCCCGGCGATGAGGCCGAGAGAGACCAGAAGGATTTCGCGGGGCATCGTGCGTTTCAACTCCGCCCCGAGCGCGCCCCAACTGACGAGGAAAACGCCTTCCCCCTGGATCGAGGAGGCGAGCTCGTTCTCCCGGCCCGGAACCGGTTCGACCATCCCGAGCGCGAGAAAATTCCCCTCCTGGTGGCGGGCCAGCCGCCGGAAAATCCACCGGCTGGTTTCGTTTTCCGGCCAGATCGGAACCGGGCGATGCTGCCAGGAACCGGCCCGCTCGAAAACCGCGGTAGTGAGAGCGGCAGCCTCGCCGGTGAACCCGCTTTCGTCCAGGGCCCGCTTCAAGCGGGGGAGTTCGCCGGCCAGCGATCCGAGGATGGCAAGGTTTTCGCGCTGGCGGGCGGCATCGGGCCACAGGGAAAGGGGCGAAAAGCAGTGTTTCAAGTCCCCCCGCTTGACGGCGTCGTCCAAGCGGGGTTGAACGCCCTGCAACCTGGCCAGTACCTCGGCTTCATTTCTGCCCGTGACGATCAGGCTGAGGAGCCCCCGGTCGTCGGTCAGTCGGCTATAGAGTTCCTCCAGTGAGGCTTGGGCACCGCTCTTCCGCGCCCGGAATGTGGACGGGGAAAAATCGGTTTCCGGGAATCCCTTGAGAAGCAGCGCGCCCAACAGCAGGACAACCATCCCCACGGCGACCCGCTCGCCGGCCACGGCAAAGCGCGGGGATGCGAAGAGCGGGTCGAGCCGCGAGGGCCGGGACTGCGCGGGCCCATGACGGAGCCGCATGGAAATCGGCGCGAAGACCCCGATCATCACAAACGCGCCGATGCAGACGCCGATCCCCACCATGTTTCCAAGCTGCGAGAGCCCGGGCAGACTGCTCAGGTTAAGGGCAAAAAAGGCTGCGGCGGTCGTGCTGGCGGTCCAGGTGATATTCTGGAGACACTGCCACTGAAGCTGGCGCACCGTCCCCGCGTTGCGCAGCGATTGCTGGTAAATCAAATACCCGTAATCCACGCTCAGCCCGATCATCACCGACGCGAAGCCGACCCCGATGATGGTGATCTGGCTGAAAAACAGCCCGGCCGTCGCGAGAGAAAGCACGAAGGTCAGAAGCAGCATGAACATGAGCCAGCGAAGCGGCGCGATCTGCCCGTAGCAAACCCAGAAAATCAGGCTGATGAGCACGAGCGTGGAGATCGCGGAAGTGGCCATGTCCCATTCCATTCCCGTCGAGATCTCGGCGACAAATGCGGGCTCGCCGGTGAAGCCCAGGCGGACCGGCATGCCGGCAACCGAGCCGGAACAGATTTCGCGGACCTGCTTCAACCACCCGGCGGTCTGCTTGTAGTTTGAAAACGGGTGCGCGGCCTCGACATAGACGACCCGGAATTTTCCATCGGCCGAGGAGAATTCGGATTTCCGCATCCCGCCGGGCATCCCGGACCCCGAGAGCGACGAGGAAAGGCCGAAGGGATCGTAGCTCAGGAGCGCGATGTCGGCGGGCGAGACGCTCGCGCCGAGCGTGTCTTTTGTCTCCTGCAGGGTTTCCCGGACCCGGCCGGGGGCGAGTTTCCTCTGGATCTCGCCCATCTTGTCGGCAGGCTGGTTCAGGAGAAGAAATGTCAGAAACTCCGAGAGGCTTGACGGATCGTCCTCCCAAGGGGATCGCGCCATGGCCCGGCTCGCGAGGTCGGGCCGCGCCCGCAGCGTCATGGCGAGCTTGTCGGCGGCCTCCTCCGCAACCCCGGGATCGGATGCCTCGACGGTGACGATCAGCTCGTTGGGAAGCGCGAAGTTCTTGAGAAAAATGGACAGGCCCTCGACCTGGCGCAGATGGGAGGGGAGCAGGCGCAGGATGTCCACGTTGAAGCTGACACGGGACAGCCCGGCGGCGATGTAGGCGACCGCGGCGACCGCCAACAGAATCCAGAGAAACTTAATTCTCCTCATCGCTGATCCTGAATCCGGTCAAATCGTAATCGAAGAGCGCGTTGTCGATCTTCGGGTTGATCTCGACGTTGCTGAACTCGTTGCGGATTGACGAGCCTTCTCGCGTGACAATTTCAAAGCTGAGCCAGTGGCCGGTCACGGTGTCAAAGTCCATTTTGATCGCGGACAGCCTGCGGGCCGACTGGGCGTCACGCGGCAGCATTTCGAGATGGCACTTCGAACCGGAGACCTCGATGCCAAGCACTTGAACCCGGCGCTGGAAATCCTCGAAGCTGCCCCCCCCGGGAAAACGGATCATCCCGAGCGCCTCGGAGTCGCCGGGCGCGCCATCGGCCGTCGCAAGCGGTTTTCTTTCCGCGCGTTTTTTCCCCGGCTGGATAACGGTCAGGCCGCCGGGCGTTCCGATAATGATGGTTTTCGGGGGATCTCCCAGCTCCCAGCGAAACCAATTCGGGGACTTCAACCAGAGCCGGCCTTTGCTTGTGAGCGGGCTGCGGAGCGTCCGCAACGCGCGCGTTTGGGTGAAATCCGCGGAGACCGAGCGGACGTCTTTCTGCGCGAGAAGCCATGCCTTGACCGGAGAAAGATCCAGAGGTTTGGCGGGCGGAACGGCCAGCAGGGCGCTCCCAGTCAAAAAAACAACAACCAGCAGGACCGGCCTGAGCGGGGCGCGGGCCAAAGCCCGTGACGCGGGCCGGATTGCTAGAGGGACCGGCGCTGTCCGGTCCGACTTATTCAAGGGACGACACGGCGGTCGTCCCTCCATTTCGGAAATTGATTTCGGCAGATGCTCTAACACGGTCTGGGATCTGGTTTTTTCCATTCTCGTCTCCGTCGCGCCTGTGGTCAAAATCATTCAGGCACCCGCGTGCGCCGGGGATCCTGCCCGCATGAATCCGCCTCCGAAGGCCCGGACGTAACGGGCGCTCACCTGATCCTGGTTGATGTCGCTGTAGAACCATCGCCAGAGGGCGAGATACCGGTCGAGGAGGGATTCGGAGGATTCGTGCAGCGGGGAAAAGACGACATTGGCCCCGTTGTATTTGCTCCAGTCCCTGGTGAGCAGCCTGCCTTCGCTCTCCATCTGCGCGAATTGGGGGGTTCCAGGAAATGGGGTGTGAATAACGAACTCCGCCAGGTTGGTTTTCGTCGCGGCGCAGAACCCGGCGATCCCCTCCTCCACGGGAAGGGCGTCCTCGTCGTTTCCCAGATTGAAGGAGGCCATGACCTCGATTCCGGCGGCTTTCAGCTCCACGATCTTTGCCGTCAGCCCCTCGTCCTTCAAATCGCTGGCCAGCGGCTGCTTGAGCCCGAGCACGAGGTAGATTTGCTGCATTCGGGCGCGGGCCAGGAGAGCGATCTCGTCGGAGCGAAGCTGGCGGACAAACTGGGGGTAGCCTGCAATGAACGAAATCCGCCGGTTCCGGGCTTCCACGAGCCGCCTGAAAAGCTGCATCCGGTATCCCCGGTTCTCCGCGTCCGGAAAAAGCAGGTTCTCGTCCGCAAAAAAGAAACACGGGAACGGGAGGCTTGCGATGTCTTCGAGCACTTCGTCGAGCGGCCGGAAGACGATCTGTGCGCCGGCATGGCCCGGAAGAACGCAATACGGGCAGGCGCCGGGACAACCTCTGGCCGTCTGGACAACGCCGGCACGCAGATATCCCGAATCCTTGAAAAGTTCCCGGCGCGGCCTGGCAAACGGGGCGCAGGGATCTCCATCATAGACCGGCTTCAATTCCCCGGCCTCAAAATCCCGGATGATTTCCTCCCAGGCTCCCTCGGCCGGCCCTCGCAGAATGGCATCAAAGTGCGGAAGGGCATCCCCGGTTGCAACCGTCGGGTGGATGCCGCCGCCGATCACCGTCTTTCCTGCGCGGCGGAAGGCATCGGCAAGCGCGTAGGCATTTGTGGCCTGCGGAGTGAAAAAACCGACGCACACAAGGTCCGCATCGATGCCGAATTGCGGGTCTCCGACATTCTGGTCGAAAAGCGAGACCGTGTGCCCGGGTGGGACGGCACCGGCAGCGGTCGCCAGACCCAATCCCGCCATGCGGAAATTCCCCACGTCGTATCCGCTCACGACATCCCGCAGGGCCGGGTGGTCCTCGAGAAGCTTCTGCCATCGCGGAAACACGAAATGAAAATGCATTCCGCGGGTTCTAGCTTCTGGAAAGGCGGATTGCCAGCGCGTCCGCAAGGGAATCGCTGAAATATTCCTGCCGGGAAAAATTGCAGGCCGCCGCGACGAGTGCCACGACGGCCTGCTGTTCCCCCCAGAACAAAGGGATATATAGCAGCCCCCGTGCCAAGTTGCGGGATTTTCGAAAAAAACTTATCGGCCGGCCGGCATGCCAGGGATCTGCGGGATCTCCATTTTGCGGTAGCCGTCGGGAATTTTGAAATTGGCATCGGCGATCGGTTCGCGGGAGATTGCCTGCACCCGGATGGATGGACCCGGAGAAAAGTATTTGACAACAGGAGGATTCACAGCTTTAGTGTGCGGCGTTATTCGATACAGGGGCGGGAATTTCCCCGGACCCCGACTTTCGAAACCCGCAAACGTCGCAAGACATTGTATTAACTTTTTTTGTCCGCTCATGGGGGAAACTTCCCGAGGGCGGACCAATTGAATCCGAAGAGATCATTTCATGGCCGGCCACAACAACTGGTTCTCGCCAAATTTTGAAATCCCCGAGGAGCCGCTCCTCAACTGAAATCACACATGACAGACGAACCGACCCTGTCCGCTTCCACAGCGGAATCCCCCGAAACAGAACCCGATACCAAGGCTCCCGCCCGATCGAGGCGCCCCCGCACAGCCCGGCCTCCACGGCATCGCGGCGCGGCGTCACAGCCCAATTCGGAACCGCTCGGAGATCCCTCCCCGGCGGACCCCTCCGCTCTCCCTGTTGCCTCCGAGCCGGCCGTTCCCCCGGCTCCCGCTACCGGCGAAGTTCCGGCTCCGGCGGCCACTCCTCCGCCGCCACCCGCCTCCGCGACCTACGCGGAAGGGATTGTGGAAGTCTCTGGAAAGGGGTTCGGCTTTCTCCGCGAGGCGCGACGGAACTTCGCCCAGTCGAACAACGATATTTTCGTCACCCCCGAGATCGTCCGCAAATACGGCCTTCGCGACGGCATGTGGATCCGCGGGGAAACCCGCCGCGGCAATCGCGGGCCCCAGCTCTTCCGTCTCACCGAACTCGAGGGAGCCGACCCGGACACTTTCCAGAACCTCCCGGTCTTCGAGGAACTCACGACGATCAACCCGAACAAGCGCATCCGGCTGGAAACCGTGCCCGAGCGCTACACGACCCGCATCATGGATCTCATGACGCCGGTCGGCAAGGGCCAGCGCGGGCTCATCGTCGCCCCCCCGCGCACCGGAAAAACCACGCTCCTCCAGCACATCGCCGATGCCGTGATCAAAAACCACAAGGAGATGAAGCTGATCATCCTCCTTGTTGATGAACGCCCGGAAGAGGTCACCGAGATCCGACGCACGGTGCCCTCGGCCGAGCTCATGGCCAGCTCGAACGACTGCGACATCAAGACCCACACCCGCATCGCACAGCTCGCCATCGAGCGCGCCAAACGCCTTGTCGAGATGGGCAAGGATGTCTTTGTCCTCATGGACTCGCTCACCCGCATCGGCCGCGCGTTCAACAACGCGCAGGGCGGCGGCGGACGGACCATGTCCGGCGGCGTGGATGCCCGCGCCCTCGAAATCCCCCGCAAGCTTTTCGCGGCCGCGCGGAACACCGAGGAGGCCGGCTCGCTGACGATCATGGCCACCGCGTTGATCGAGACAAACAGCCGCATGGACGAGCTGATTTTCCAGGAATTCAAGGGCACGGGAAACATGGAGCTCGTCCTCGACCGCAAGATCAGCGACCAGCGGATTTACCCGGCGGTGGACATCTTCCTCTCGGGCACGCGCCGCGAAGAGCTCCTCCTGCCCGCCGAAGACCTGCAAAAAATCAACGTCATCCGCCGCGGGCTCGCCGGCCACAAGCCGATCGAAGCCATCGAGCGGCTCCTGTTCTTCATCCGCAAGTATCCGACCAACGCCGAAATGCTCAAGGGCCTTCCGGGCTAAGCCGTGTCCCTCCACTTCGTCCGCGAGTTCCTGAAATCCCCCGGCATGGTGGGAGCGGTCTGGCCGTCGTCCCCGGCGCTGGCGGTGATGATGGTCCGCGCGGCGCGCGTCCGCTCCGCCGAGTTCGTGCTCGAGATCGGCCCCGGCAGCGGCGCGTTCACCGGGCCGATTTTGAAAAACCTCCGTTCCGAGGCCCGCTTCCTGGCTGTCGAAAAGTGCCCGGAACTCGCTAAAGCCGTCTCGGAAAAATTCCCTGGCGCCCGCGTTGTCGCCGGGTGCGCGACCGAACTCACGGCCCATTTGAAGGATCACGGGAACCCGGACTCGATCGTCTCCGGACTCCCGTGGGCGGCATTCGGGGAGCCGCTCCAGGAGGCCATCCTCAAGGAAATCACTTCCTCCATCGCCGAGGGCGGCATTTTTGCGACCTTCGCGTATTTCGGCCCCCACCGGCTGAAAGCGGGCAGGGCGTTCCGCAAAAAGCTCGACCAGCATTTTCGCGAGGTCGGGAAAACACCGGTTGTTCTCGCGAATTTCCCTCCGGCATTCGTGTATTTCTGCCGGAGGTAGTTTTTTCTTTCGTGGCGTCCGCTGAGGATTCGCGCTAAACAGGCCCGATGCACGAGCTGGATCCATCCTGCGACCATCCGATGCGCGCGGAGATTTTCCGCGCGGCAAGGATGTGCGCGCCGTGCATGGACCGGCTGGGAGCGATGACCTACCAGGCTTCGCCGCTGAACGAACCGCTGCGGGCGCAGTGGTGTGCTTCGGTGCTGGTCAACCGCCTCATGCCCGCCATCTCATCCGCGCACGTCGCGACGAGCAACTTCGGATTCCGGGAACTTCTCGCAGTCGATGCCTTCCTCGATTCCGGGCTGGCGGGTCCGACCGCACGGGACAGCCGCGCCGCGGGCCGGCTCGTCGCCACGGATGTCCGGCCGCCGGCTGCCGAGCGCGCGCTCAAGCGCTACTTCGCGGCCGTGGAATCCAGAGAATCCTCCGGGCACCTCGCGACGGTTCTCTCCGCGAGGGCGGCCGTTTTTCACATCCCGCCCCAGATGGCGGTCGCAGCGCTCGTGTTCCTGGAAATGCGCGCGGCACCTTCCGCGATGTTCTGGACATGCGTGGAGGACTGCCTGCGTTCCGTTCCGCCGGGCGCACATCTGCTCAGAGCCGCCTGATCCCCCCAGAATGCCTGCCGTTGACATCCCCGAAACAGAGACGCGCGAGAAAGCCGGGCTGGCCGCCCCGTGGAATGTGGTGGTCCACAACGATCCGGTCAACCTCATGAGCTATGTCGCGCTCGTCTTCAGAAAAGTCCTGGGGTTTTCCAAGGACAAAGCGCAAAGGCACATGCTCGAAGTCCATCACAAGGGCCGCTCGATCGTCTGGACCGGCGGCCGGGAGAAGGCGGAATTCTACGTGCAGCAGCTCCACTCCCACCTCCTGCTCGCCACCCTCGAACCCGCCCCGCAGGACAAATGAAACTCACCGCGACAGAAGAAGGCGCGCTCGACCTCGAGGAAATCCCTCCGTTCCTTTACGAGCTGTTGAATGCCGTCCCTCTCCAGGCGGCCTCCAGTGATCCCCGCGTGGAAAGCCGGTTCTTTCCGGACCCGGCGCTGGACGAGCTTCTGGCAGAGGATTGGAAATCCTTCGTTCAACCCGAACTCCAGGCAACCTTTCTCTCCGCCCGCGAAGTCGTGCTGGCAGACCTCCTCGGCACCTCGGAACTCGATGAGGGATTCTCGATGGAAATTCCGCCGGACCACATGGACGCCTGGCTCAGCGCCCTCAACCAGGCGAGGCTCGCCATCGCCGAGGAAAACCATTTCGGAGAAAAGGACATGTCCGAAGAGATCTCCCCGGACACTTCGGACCCCCGCTCGATCGCCCTCTTCCAGATCAGCTTCTACGGCTTCCTCCAGGAATGCCTCGTGAAAATGCAGGAATAAACCCGGATCCATGAATTCTATGCGTATCGGCTCAGGGCTTCTTTGCGGACATGTTCTGCAGCGTCAACCAAACGGCGCTCGCACAGTTGTCACAGGCTCCTGCAATTGCAGCGGAACGGTAACCGTCACGGTATATCGAAAAGAGAAGATTGCGCGAGGGTTCAATAAAAAAGCAGCCGGCCAATCGGAAGCCGGGCGCTTTACTGCCACGATATCCGGCCTGCCAGCCGGCGGACCTTATACCGTTGAACTTGCGTGCGGCGGTGCACGGATTGTGGTCGATGATGTCTTCGTCGGCGATCTGTGGTTGATGGCCGGACAGAGCAACATGCAGGGCATGGGGAATGTGGCCGATGCCGACAGCCCGCACCCGCTGGTCAGAAACTTCTCCATGGCTCGCCGCTGGGAACTTGCGCGTGATCCGCTGCACTTTCTCGAAGAATCCCCCGACCCGGTTCATTGTGCTTTGCCCCTGAGCCCACGGGAGGCGAGCCGCGCCAAGAAGCGCGCGGTCAAAGGGGTCGGCGTCGGCGTGCCCTTCGGCAAACTGATGCTGCAACGCACCAGGGTGCCGCAGGGCCTGATCGCGACCGCTCATGGCGGAACCTCGATGGACGATTGGGCTCCGGCGCTGAAGGATCGCGGCGGCAGTTCGCTCTACGGCTCGATGACCCTCAGCCTCACGGCCATAGGTCAGCCGATCAGCGGCGTACTTTGGTTTCAGGGCGAAGATGACTGCCGGGAGGGTCGGGTGGCTGTCTACACGGCCAAAATGCAGGAGTTGGTGTCTGCCGTGCGCCGCGATCTGGGACAACCGAAACTCCCGTGGATCATCGCGCAGATCGGCCGGTCAGTAGGCCCCTACCAGGATCTGCCCGCGCCTTGGGTAAGCCGCGTGCAGGAACAGCAACGCCGATTCCCCGAATCGATCGCGCAGTGTGACGTTGTCCCGACCATCGATCTTGAAATCGAGGACACAGGGCACGTGAGTGCGCGCGCCTTTCCCGTGCTCGCCCAGCGCATGGCGCGGGTCGCGGCAAGGCTTGCCTATGGCGATCGCGCCGAAAAACCGGCGCCGCAACCGGTGTCGGCGCGTTTTTTCGATGCCGCGCGGGGCAACGGCGCGGAGGTGGAGGTCCGTTTCAAGAACATTGTCGAAGGACTGACGTCATCGGGATTACCGCAGGGGTTCGCCCTCGTCGATCGCGCCGGGCGATCCTTACAACGAATCTACAAGACGCTTCTCGCGGGCGATCGGGCGCGACTCTACCTGGACGGCGAGGCCGTGTCGCTCATGCGGGTGATGTATGGTTACGGCCAGAACCCGGTCTGCAATGTTTGCGATGGACGCGGCATGGCGATTCCGGCGTTCGGGCCGCTGGCGATTACCGGCTTGCCGCCGTTCTCCGATTTCGTGCTGAAATGGAGGGTGACGCCGGTGTGCCCAGGTGAAGCTATCGCCGATATGCCGCGGCCCTCGGAGGATGATCAGGCGATTGACCGGGAGTTTCGCGATAAATTCGTCACGGTGCATCCGGAATGGGTTGGAAAGAGCGGCCATGTTGCCTTCTTCGGCGATGTCATCGCCGGTGAGGACATGGATGCCGAGTTCCATTTCGGCTACGATGGCCCGGTTCGTGTGTGGGTCGGCACGCAGGAAGTGTATGCCGACCCGCATGGCACCAATCCTATTGTTCCTGACGCCCATCGCATAGCGGTACGGCTGAAACCCGGCCGGTCGCCGGTCACGGTGCTGATGGCACTGAACAATGGCCGCGCCTGGGGTTTCTGCCTGCGCATGCAGCGACCCGGCTATGATCCGGCAACGGATCCGATGTTTCCTCAACCGTGGCAATGATGTCGTTCTTCAATACGCTCGCCAAGGCGGCAGAGAGGTAGTTCAAACATGAAGAACGAGAAGACCGATGACAATCGACCGATCCTTGTTCAACAGGGCGAGTCCTTGTTGTTTGAAGCGGACCGTGGGTCTGCACGGCTGACGAGACTGGGGTGGGATACGGAAGGCACCGGCCGGGCCGGGATCAATCTCCTCCAAGCGCCTGTCGAGCTGCGCCTGATCAAAGACAACCGTGTGTTGACGCCAGCAGTGCGCGTCAGAACGCCGGATGCCCGGACGGTTCAATACGACTGCGCGGTGTCGGACGGTAAGCAATTGACATGGGCCATCGCCGCGCACTCCGGCGGAATGCGGATGCGGGTGTCGTGTAACGCCGAACTTTCCGTGGAGGTAGACAGGCTGGAGCTGGTCTTCCCGTTTGACCCGAGAACCGCGGTCACCTCTGTCATCAGCAGCACATGGACGGAGGTGGGCAAGTTCCGGCTACCCGCCATCATCAGCGCTCCGGACTTGGGGCAGATGCTGGTGAAGGGCCCGGAGCGGCCGGAGCTCACGGGACGCATTGAAGGAAGACGTTGGGGTGGCGACCCATTTATCACGGCGACCTTCGAACTGCCGGTTCCCGCTCCAGCCTCGGCCGTCAACCTGGAGTTCTCGCCGGTAGTGTTGCCCATGCCGGTCGGATTCAAGGACGAACAACGCTGGGCGGCGGCCCGGCGGGGATGGTTCAACCTCATCCAGACGAGCTGCGGTGCTACCGGTGGAGGCCGAAATGTCATCGGGGTCTGGGCCAACAACGTGCTCAGCGATCCCGTGAGTTGCCTGTTGTACATGCTGGGTGATGCGACACTGCTGGTTCCGGAACTGGCCCCTGGCGTGACCATGGCGCCGATTCTTCGTCGGGCGCTGGACTATTGGATCGATTTCAAGATCAGCGAGGAAGGGCAAGTCGCCTACTGCGCGAATCACAAAATTCGCGCCGATGATCCGGAAACCCAAAAGGCGACCGACTCGATGGATGCCAATCCGGGCGTGCTGATCGGCGCCTGGTGCTACGTGAAGGCCAGCGGTGACATTGAGTGGCTCAAACGGCGAATTGCCAAACTGGAGTTGATTTCGACCTTCATGGAAAACCGCGACGTGGACGGCGATGGATTGATCGAGTCAAAACAAAGCGGCAACAGCGGATCACGGCCTCCTCGCAACCCGGATTGTTGCTGGGACTGCTACATGAGCGGCCACAAGAACGCCTACGTGAACGCCATGTCTTACCGGGCGTGGTGGGGGTTGGCCGACATCGAGGGACGGCTGGGGCGGCACGAGCAGGCCAGGCACTATGGCGAACTGGCGGACCGGTTGAAGGGCGCATTTCTCTCCGCCTTCCAAAACCCGGAGACCGGCTGGCTCGGTCTGTGGCGGAGCCGGGACGGGAAGCTCCACGATCTCCACATGGATGCACCTACGAGTTTCGCCATCGATTGTGGTGTCGTTGACAGAGACAAGGGGCGTGAGATGCTCGACCGTTACTGGCGCGCCCTGCAACAGACAGGTTTCAAACGCTTCGACCTGGGTGTTCCTCTGAACCTTCGACCGGTACCCCGTGAGGAGATGGAGCACTACACCGAGTTCCAACAGTTCCTGAACGGCGGATGCGGGGTGGCCAACACATCGTACTTGCTTGACGCGCTCTACATCGTAGGGATGACGCAAGAGGCGGACATGATCCTTGAAGCAATGCTGAAACGTCAGAAGGATGGCGTCTTTCCGAACGGCGGCGGGTTCCAGAACGGGTTCGTCGATAAAATGGGGAGTGGAGCCGAAGTCTTTGACTGGAACGGCAAACCTGCCGGTTACGAAGGTCACCTGGTCTACTGCTGGGCGTTCCTCCACTCCATGCTGCTCAGGGAGCCTTGTTTTCGTGACGATGTTCATGCAGGGTCAAAAAATAAGGGGCGTTCTTGAGGTTCCATATGAAGACGAAATCAATAGCCAAATCGGAGAATATGCCGAAAACATCCATTTCCATCGGTTCATTGACCTGCGAGGGAAGAACCAATCCACTCGGAATTGGGACAGGAACTCCCTGCTATGGCTGGCGTCTATCCTGCGGCGAACGATGTTTGCGTCAGACGGCGTACCGCGTTCTGGTTGCGGCGTCGCCCGAAAAACTGGCGTCGGACGCGGGTGATTTGTGGGACAGCGGATGGGTGAAGTCACCAACGCAATTTAGCGTCGAACATGCCGGGCCTCCGCTGCCGGAGAAAACCTCCTGTTGGTGGAAAGTGATGGCGCGGGTCACCGTGCCCGGAAACGTGACGATGGACATAGGCAGTGAGCCAGCCACCTTCGAGACGGGCATCTTCAAACGCGACAGTTGGCTTGGCTGGTGGGCGTCCGGTGCCGGGAAACCGGTGTATCTGCGCCGCGAGTTCGAAATTCCATCGGAGAAGCGCGTGATCCGGGCCAGGGCCTATATCGGCGCCACCGGGGACAAGGCCAATACCTACGAATTGTGGATCAACGGACGACGCGTCGGCGACGACATCATGTCTCCGGGGCAGACTTCGCCCAAGCGCGCCCGTTACCGGACGCATGACGTGGCCGACCTGCTGCAGGCGGGTGACAACGCCGTGGCGATCATCCACACCAGCAGCTTGATGTTCCAGTTGGAGATCGGTTTTGACGACGGATCCTGCCAGGCGGTCTTCCCGGGAAAGGGATGGCGCCAGCGCCAAGACGGGCCCTTCGTTGCCTTGCGTTCGGACGGCAAGGGCGAAACATACGATGCGCAACTGGAGCCCACCGGTTGGGACCGGCCTGGTTTCGATGACCGCACATGGACCGAATTCGCGTTTGCGGCACCGTGGAATCTGACGAAAGACTTGGGCCCGCGCTTCCTCGACGCCCAGCAGGATCGGGTGGTTGCCCTGGATACCTTTGCGCCGCGTTCGCTGCAGCGCGGCGCCGACGGTTCGTATATTCTGGATTTCGGGCAGAACCAGCATGGCGTGATCCGCTTTCGCGTGAAGGGGGAGGCCGGCAGGCGGATCGTGCTGCGCTATGGCGAACGGCTTCACGCGGACGGTGCCCTGGATCCGCGCAGCCTGGGTGCTCCAGAACAGGACGAATACATTCTACGCGGCGGCGGTGAAGAGACCTATCAGCCGCACTTCGCCACGCACGCCTTCCGCTATGTGGAAGTGAAGGGGTGGCCGGGGGAACTGCGGCCCGAACAGATCGAAGCGCGCACGGTCCATAGCGACATACTTGCCGCGAGCGCGTTCTCCTGTTCCGACGAGCGCCTGAATCGTCTGCATCGCGCCGCGTTGTGGGCGTTTCGATCCAACCTGGTTTCCGTTCCCACCGACTGCCCGGGACGGGAGCGCAAAGGCTGGACTGGCGACGCCCATTGTCACAGCGAAGCCGACTGCCTCAATTTCCGGATGGGAAACTTCTACGATAAATGGCTGACCGACATCGCCGACTTTCAAGGCACGGACGGGGCAATCCCATGGGTTGCGCCGGACACCGGGGCATGGAACGGCGTGGTGGATGTGCCCTTTATGTCGACGATGGTGCTTGTGCCTTGGGACTACTACGAGGCCACCGGCGATGTGGCATTTCTTCGCCGCCACTATCCCGCCATGCGCCTCTGGATCGACTCTCTCTCCGGCGACCGTGACGGGGATCACCTGCTGCAACACGATGTGATCTGGGGCGACTGGTGCAACCATGCCCCCAACCGTCAACCGGAGACGGGCGCGTTCCTGGCCACGGCGTTCTATTACCAGTGCCTGTCCCGTTTGCAGATGATCGCCACGGCGCTGAATGAACCCGGCGATGCAGCGCGCTTCGCCCAACAGGCGCAATCCAGCGCCGAAGGGCTCAATCGTGTATTCCTGCGAACCGACGGTGGCTATGACGTCGGCTCGCAGACGGCGAACGCCTTGGCCTTGGCGTCCGGATTCGTGCCGGAACAGGCCCGGGCGGGAACCTTCCGCTGTCTGGCCGAAGACATCGAGCGACATGGCGCCATGCGCTGCGGATGCTTTGGTGCCAAAGTCATCCTTGACGTGCTGAGCGATTATGGTCGCAACGACCTTGCCCTGCGGTTGATCGGCAGCACGCGCGAAGGGAACTGGGGACATTGGTTGACGCTCGGCGCGACCACGGCTGTGGAAGGCTTCTACGGTCTCGTCGTCAACTCGCAGAACCACGCGTTTCTGGCCGGCGGACTGGACACCTGGTTCTACCGGCATCTCGCCGGCATCCAGATCATGGAGCCGGGCTACGCCAAAGTCAGAATTCGCCCCTGGGTTGCCGCGCCGCTATTTAACGTCAAGGCGCAGGTCGAAACAGCGAAGGGGCTTGTTGTTTCCGAATGGCGGCGGGAAAACGGCCGGCTCGTGATGAAGGCGGGTATTCCCGCTAATGCCGAGGCCGAGATCTATCTGCCGACGGCCGAGGCCTCCACGATCGAGGAGAACGGTAAGCCTCTGTTGGCGACCGGCCGTGCCGTTCGCGTGGAAGCGGGGTGGACCGTCGTGCAGGTCGGTTCCGGAGAATACGAGTTTGGAATCGTCCCGGCCCCGCTGCCACAGCACGAGGCGGCGGACGAAGGTCGTGCGCTATTGCATCGGTCCGATGGTCAACGCGAAAGCTTCTCGGGACCGAAGTTCTCACTGCCGGATGAATGGCATGTCTTCGGCCCCATTGAAAGAAACGACCCTCTGTCAACGGACCTTCTGAAAGCGGTCCCCGCGCGTTTTGAAGCGCGCGGTGTGACGCTTGTGCCGCGAAAAGTCCAAGCGGAGGACGGACGGCTGGACATGGCGCCGTATATCGGAGGCACGGCGAATGGACACAGCGCTTTGGTCTATGTGCCCTTTCACCTCGCTGTCGAACGTGTGATCACCCTGAACGTCGGCGCTGACTACTGGTTCGAAGCCTTTCTGGACGGTGAAAGACTGCACAGCTCGATCGAGCCAGTGAACGCGATCGCCCCATCGCTGATCCGTGAGCACACGGTTTGCACGACCCTGGCGGTGGAGAAGAAGGCCGTCAAGAAAGGGAACCATCTGCTGGCGGTCCGCTTCGTCAGCGGGTCCGGCGGCTCGGTCTTGTGCCTGGGCGGCTGTTGATCGCCACTACCGAAAAGGGACACGCCTTGACCTTCCTGAAATGACGTTAACGATGATACTCTCGAACGTGGAGCGAAACGCATGAACCCTACGGCAATACCGCCAGTCACCGTTGCCGCTGTCGATGCCGACGGCCATGACATCCGTGTCCTCATCGGCGGCCCGGAGCGCATCGTGAACGCATCCGACACACCGGCTGTGCGCGAACCGCTGGTGCGCGCGGCGTATCCGGTCAAACCGGATGTGCTGGCGCTGACGATTCACGCGCAGGCCGTCATCCCCGGCGTCATCCAGCCATACGCGCGGCAGGCCGACGACCAAATAGCGTTGTCCGGTTACAGAATTCCCATGAATCTGGCGGAAGCGACCGGGGTGAAAGAATTTGTCACGCCCGAGATGGAGGCCAAGGGCGAGGTGGCGGTGTTTTCCGTGGTTTTGCGCGGCGGCAACCCTGTCGGCTATAGGATCGGGCCCAAGCAGGACCAACTGTGGCCTTTTGACCAACTCGTCGGCGCGCCTCTTGATGAAGAATGGGCCATGAATCCGGCGAGTTACAGTATCAGCTCAAATGACGACCCCGCGTTCCGACGGATGCTCAACCCGACACAGGTTCACCGCAAGACCCGGCCCTTCCGTCGGGTCCGAACTCCCAACCCCAAGGATGTCGAGTGGGCATACTGTTTAACCCGACATACCCATACCCACGAGATTTACCTTTGCCTTCCGAAACGGCTGATATCCGGCAAGACCTATACGATCCACTTCGCCTCACAACCAGGCAAACTCGGCACCCAACTGGCGGATATCACCCTGACTTTCGACGACCGCAAGACGGTCAGCGAAGCCGTGCAGGTGAATCAACACGGCTATCAGGTGGAGTCTCCAAAACTCGCATTCCTGTCAACGTGGATGGGCGATGGCGGAGAGGTGAGTTATCCGGATGCGAACCAATTTCAGATCATCGACGAAAGCGGCAAAGCGGTTCTTGCCGGCACGCCGGCGTTGCGCGCCGCCCATGGCCAGGTGGAATTCTATCAAGATGCTGAAGACGGTGGAAAGACGCCGATCTCCAACAGCAAGACGTCGGTCTATGCGCTCGATTTTTCGGAACTGAAGATGCCTGGGCGCTATCGGGTTCGGATTCCCGGCATCGGAGCTTCCATGCCATTTGCTGTCACCGCTGACCGCTGGGAGTCCGCCTTCAAAGTGGGAATGAAAGGTTACTATCACCAACGCTCCGGCATCGAACTGGGACCGCCCTATTCCACGTTTGTGCGGCCGCGCGACTTTCATTCCGATGACGGCAATAAGACATACGTCTGCGACGATGATCTGTTCTTCAATACTCCCGGAGACCACAGTTTCAAGCGCATCCAGGAAAGCATTTGCATGGACCGAACCGAGCCGGGCGCGTTCGGCGGCTGGCACGATGCGGCCGACTTTGACCGCAGTATTCTTTACGGGATGCACCTCTGGCCGGTGAATTGCATGATTGATCTTCTGACGATCAATCCCGGATATTTCGAAAAGCTCTCCCTCAACATTCCTGAGAGCGGCAATGGCATCCCCGATATTCTCAATGAAGCGCTGTGGTGCGCGGACCTGTTTTTGCGGATCCAACGTCCTGACGGTGGCGTGCCGTTCCAGGTGGAGAGTATTGAACACCCCAAGGCGGGGGAGACGAGTTGGCTGAATTCGCTGCCCACGGCGATTACCCCGCCCATCCCGGAATCGGCATGGCAATTCGCCGGCACCGCGGCGCATCTGGCGCTGGCGCTGGAAAAGTATGACGGCGAAAAAGCCGCTTGTTATCGTTCGGCAGCCCTGCACGCCGCAGCCTGGGCCGAGACCCGTCCGGATGTGCCGGTGTTTTTTTTGAAGGCCCCGCACGCTTTCCAGGCCGTAAAGAACTTCGCCTTCGCTGCGCTCTATAATCTCACCGGCGAAGAGAAATGGGAGCGGCTGTTTGCGGAAACGATGCCCGGTGCGATCAGCGGCATCGCCCTTGCTCCGAATCACTGGAGCGACGTGTTCTTTCTCGATCTGGACCTCATCGGGCCTTACCTCTATGCGGCAAGCCCGCGCCCAACTCACGCAGGACTGAAAGCCAAAGCCAAGGAGCTTGTGCTGAAGTTCGCGGAAACCCTGCTTGACCGACAAGCGAAAACGGCGACGTATTCGATCATAGAAAACGGTAAGGCCCATGGCTGCTCACACAGTTTCAGTCCCCTTGGCCTGGGCTATGCGGCCATCCTGAGCGGCGACCACCGGTATCTGGATGCGATTGCCCGGGGCGCGCATTATGCCATGGGGGCGAACCCCATGAATATCAGTTTCATGAAGGGGATCGGCAGCCGGCAGGTCCGGCCTCAATACAAAGATGGCCCCTATCGTGGGCTGGATGTGCCGGACGGCATCCCCGCCTTTTTCGGCGTCAGTCCTTCAAACCAGCATGCGACGACACAATGCGGAGAGATCATTCGCGCAGCAGGAGTCTATCCCGCCCTGGAAAGTTGGCCGGGCACGGAATCCTACTTTGATGACATCGCCGCGCAACTGAACGAATTCACGGTGACTTGGCCGATGGCGGACATGATCTTTGGGTGGGGACTATTGGCGGCGATCGCCAGCAATTCCAGTCAGGGCAGGTGAGGCTGTCTATGCGTTGTAAAATGTATTAACCCTGAAGGGACTTTTTCATGCAAACACAAAAGAGATCGAACGAGGCTGGAAATGTCGTGAGCACACTGGGGTGGGATGAAATCAAGCCCATTCTCAAACGGCACGAAATCGTCTTCGACCGGCCGGTGGCCTCGCCCTACGAAGGGCTGGTGATCGGCAACGCTGACATGGGGGCGACGATTTTCGGCCCGCCGGAGCGGCTGGTGTTCCGCCTGGGGAAGATGGACCTGTGGGATGCGCGCTGGAATGCGGAAAATTATCAGCATCCTTTGCCGATTTCCAAGCTCAAGGAGCTTATTTATAAGCTGGGCAGCGGATTGGACAAAGAGCCGTTCCCGCTGGGACGCGACGACGCGTGGAAGGGGAAAGAAAAGATTTACCCCTGTATGCGCATGGGCGCCGACATCCTGGTGCGCGTGGCAATGGGCCAAGCGATGCCGCTGGCACCGAAACAATACTTGCGACTGGAGGACGGTTCATTTGAAACGGAAATCCCGTTGGGTTGGTTCCATCCATCTCCTAAAATGACTTGCCGGGCGTTTGTCAGTTGGCAGCGCAACGTCCTGGTGTTGCGTTTCAAGATGGCCGTTGCCGCGCAGGGTCGCCACGTCAAGGTCGGCCTATGGCGCGATCCGTTCGGCGGACGGAGCTGGGAAACAAATGCGGCGCAGGGCTACGGCCGCGAACACTATCCGGCGTTGCAGGACCCGCGCGAAGGGATGCTGCCCCCGTCCGAACTCACCGTTCAAGGAAACACCGCGTCGCTGTGGCAGGTGATTCCCGGGGACGCGGATTGTCCCGCGCGCGGTTTTGCGGTCACGGCGTGTTGCGCCGATGGTGCTGATTTCACACTCGAACCCAGCGGGCAGGCGGTGGTCTCGGCGTTTGGCCGCGATGAGTTCACCGTTTTTGTGGGCATGGCGAGCGAGTTCGAGGCGCCGGGGTCGCGCGAACGCGCCAGCCGGCTTGCGCAGGAAGCGGCCCGGGACGGTTATGAAACGCTCTATGAGGAGCATGCCGCAGCCTGGCGCAGCTTCTGGTGCAAGTCGGCCATCGAACTGGAAGAGCGTAATCTCGAACGCGAATGGGTCCATTCGATTTATTCGCTGGGAATTAACGCGCGCTCCAAACGGCCGGCGCCCGCGCTTTTTGGCGTTTCGACCTGGTTTGACCGCCCGCCATGGTCCGGGGACCGCCATAACAACTGGCCGGAATACGCGATTCGTTTCTGGGGAGCATTCGGCTCGAACCACGAAGAACAGGCGCGCAATTACAGCGAGTTTGTGCACGGATATCTGCCCACGGCGCAGCGCATCGCGCGCGAAATCTACGAGGTTCCCGCGGGCGCGGCCTATCCGCTTTGCTACGTCGACGGATCGAGCCAGTACCTTTTTCATTTTACCTGGAGTTACAGCCTGTATATCACCGCGGTGCATGCCCAGAACTGCTGGTGGCATTACCAATACTTCGGCGATCGCAAGTTCCTGGAGGAAACCGGTTACCCGGTGATGCGCGCCTGCGCCAATTTGTTTACGGAACTGGTCAAGAAGAATGCGCCGGGCGATTATACGCTCTGGCCCACGATCACCGGCGAAATACGTGGGTGGACCAAAGATTTCGCGTTCAACAAGAACAACATTGACGACCTGGCGCACGTAAAATTCCTGCTGCGCGCGGTGCTTGAGGCATCGGAGATCCTCGCGGCTGATGCGGAGCAGCGTCCCGCCTGGCGCAAGCTGCTGGTCAATTTGCCGGCCTACCCGACGCTGACGATCAGCGGGAAAGAGGAGTTTGTCGATGTGGCGGGGCTGAAAGAGCGCCCCGATTATGACAACATACCCAATCCGCTGACGCCGCTGTGGCCTGCCGAAGATCCGGACGTTGTCGCCGATCCCCGACTGCGCCATATAGCCCGGAACACCGTCAACGTAGGCTGGAAGAACGATGTCTTTCGCGAGGCGATGGCGATGATCCGCCTCGGTATGCAGCGGGAACTCTGGGACCGATTCCCGGGGTATCTCGAGAAAAGTTATTGTCCCTGGTGGGCGCTTAAGTTGGGGACGGCGGGCGGTTGGTCATATGTCGTCAACGAGCTGCTGGTAACCGCGTGGGACGGGGTCGTGCGGGTCTTCCCCTGCTGGCCGCTGGAGAAGCGGGCGCGATTCCGCGACCTGCGCACCAAAGGCGGTTATCTGGTCAGCGCGGCGTGCGGCGAAGGCCGGATCGAAACGCTGACGATTCACAGCGAGCGGGGCGGGCGATTGCGACTGGAGCTGCCTGGCGCTGATGTGAAGGTCATTGACCAGAGCAGAGGCCAGAAGATCTCTGTTACGCGAACGGGCAAGGTGCTCGCATGGGATACCATGCCAGGGCAGGTCTTTACGGTGGCCGTGGCTTGACGGCTCAGCAGGCGGGCTTATTGTCGTTGTCGAGGAGGCGTTTCAATATCCCGGCCTTCACCGGGAAGGCGGTGCCATGTCTTGTGCCTTTCGGCAAATCCAGTTGCGCGGTGACGTCCTCCCAGGTCTTCATGTCGCGAGATCGCAGCGCGGCGTAGGAACCCTTCGCGTAAGCATCGAAATAGAGATATGTGGTGTCGCCCACCTGGAGGGCAGAAGGACCTTCGACCCAGCTTCCGGGCGGGTTGATCGGATCGGCCTGAAGGCGGTATGGGCCTGAGATACGATCCGCCACGGCAAGACGCAGATTCTTCATCGGCGATGGCTCCTTGTTCCAAGTGATGAGATCCTTGGACAAGGCGTATCCGATAGTCTGGCTTTCCCAGCTATTCGTCCAGACCATGTGAAAGGTGCCGTCCGGCCCTTGGGCGATGCAAGGGTCGCGCATGATTTTCATGACCTGGGGCAGATCCCGTTTCCGATTCACTTTGATCCCGTGGTCGCGCGCCAGCGCCGTCGTCAACCGCCGGCTCCCGGCGCTCGGATTCATAGTGTAGAAAGGACCACCAGTCAATTTCAGAGTCCGACAGAACTCCGCGCGACACCCGCGCATGTGGCGACTTTTTGAAATTTGATCCTTGCCCTGCGGCGGGCGTAGGCGTCACAAGAACGGGATGGCCAGATCGTTCAAAGACCTTTCGCCGAGCGAAGTGCTGGCGCTCGCGATTTCGCTCGAAGAAGATGACGCCCGCATCTACGGGGATTTCGCGAGCCGGCTGAAGGACACTTTTCCCTCCACGGCGGAGATGCTGGAGAAAATGCGCGACGAGGAACGCACGCACGCCGCGCGGCTCATGGAATTGCACCGCCAGCGATACGGGGATCACATCCCGTTTATCCAGCGTGAGGACGTCAAGGGGTTCATCCGCCGAAAGCCGCTCTGGCTCGCCCGCACGCTGAACGTCCGACAGGTCCGAGAAACGGTCGAAGTCATGGAGGAGGAGTCGATGCGGTTTTACCAGTCCGCCGCAAAACTGACGACCGATCTCGCTGTCCGCATGCTTCTTGATGAACTCGCCGCAGTCGAGCAGGAGCATGAAAACCTGGCGGCGGGGATGCAGGAAAATCTTGAGTCCTCGGGCGCTGAAAAATCCGAGGACGAGGCGGCTCGCCGGCTTTTTGTCCTCCAGGTGATCCAGCCGGGACTCGCGGGCCTGATGGACGGCTCGGTCTCCACGCTCGCCCCGGTTTTTGCGGCGGCCTACGCGACGGGGCACAGCCGGGATGCCTTTCTCGTCGGCATGGCGGCGTCGATCGGCGCGGGGATCAGCATGGGGTTTGCCGAGGCGCTTTCCGATGACGGCGTGATCAGCGGACGCGGACATCCGTGGGCGCGCGGGATCGTCTGCGGGATCATGACCACCATGGGCGGGATCGGCCACACCCTGCCGTTCCTCATCGCGGACTTCCACATCGCCATGATCGTGGCGGTCGCAGTCGTCGCCGTGGAACTCGCTGCCATCTCGTGGGTCCGCCACAAATACATGGACACCCCGCTCCTCGCTGCCGCGTTTCAGGTCGTCGTCGGCGGAGTGCTGGTCTTCATTACCGGCATCCTCATCGGATCCGCGTGATGTCGCGGTGACGCCGATTCAGGGGTAGACCCTTGCGACGCGGCCTTTGATGCCGGTGAGGATATCCCAGGCGATCGTGTCGGCCCGGGCGGCGAGGTCTCCGGCGGCGATGGTTTCGCGGCCCTGGCTGCCGATGATGACCGCCTCCTCGCCCGGGCGGATATCCCCGGCCCCGGTCACGTCCGCGACGATCTGATCCATCGTGACGCGGCCGAGCAGCGGGCAGCGCGATCCGCGGATCAGGACGGCGGCGCCTTTTCCGGAAACCTGGCGGGGAAAGCCATCCGCGTAGCCGACGGCGAGGACAGCCGAACGGGTCGGGCGGGAGGTGATGAACGTCCGGCCGTAGCAGACGCCCGCGCCTGGCGGGAGATCCTTCACGAGCGTCACGCGCGTTTTCCAGGACAGCGCCGGCCGGAATTCGCCTTGGAACTCCGGGAGCGGCGAGATGCCGTAGAGGACGAGCCCCGCCCGCACGATGTCTTCCGCGTGCTCCGGAAACCGCAGGATGCCCGCGCTGTTGAGCGAGTGGATTTTCGCCCCGGGCGTAATCCGGCGGATCCCGGCAACCGTCCGGGAAAAATTTTCGAGCTGGGCGCGCGTGAACGGCTCGTCCTCATCCGAGCAGGGCAGGTGGGTCGAGACGCTGTGGAGATCCACGCGTCCGGCGATCCGGGCGATTTCGGCGGCGGCGGACCCGCCCCAGAACCCGACGCGGCCCATCCCGGTGTCGATTTTGAAATTCACAGCCGGCCTTCCAAAGGCCGCGAAGCCCTCCGCCTCCTCCGCGCTGGACACGGTGACAATGAACCCGCCCGCCACGGCTTCCTCGCGCTCCGAGGGCAGGCACGGGCTCAGGAGCATGATCCGGCATCCGGTCTCCGCGGCCTGGACGGCCTGTGCCTCGGTGAGGTTGGCCACCCCGAAGACCGCCACATCGTGCGCCAGCGCCTTGGCGGCCTGCCCGGTGCCGTGGCCGTAGGCGTTCGCTTTGATGACCGCGAGGATCTCCGGCTTCGGCCCGATGACGCGGCGGACGAAGGCCAGGTTGTGGCGGAGGGCACCGGGGTCCACTTCGACCCAGGAACGCAGCGCAGGAGAGACGGAAAACGAAGGCATGGCAGAAATACCATTTCATTTTGCACACAGAACCGCTATGATCCAATCCTGATTATCTCCCGATTATGAACACCGTCTATCTCGTCGCCAGCGGCGACCTCCGCGCCTCGGCCAACCAAAAATGCGAAGCGGCGCAGGCTGCGATGGAGCAGCAGATCACTGCCGCGCTGGAAAAAGAGGGCTGGTCGGTCCAGCGCGCGCACGCCTACGACCCGGCGAAGGGGCACGGGTTCATCGACAGCCAGAAGTATGGCATGGCGGTCTTCCGGGACATCCCGGCGGACGCCCCGCTCATCGTGGCCGAGGCGGTCTGGCAATACAGCCACCACGTTCTTTCCGGCCTCGTCTCGCACGAGGGCCCGATCCTCACGCTCGCCAACTGGAGCGGCACATGGCCGGGGCTGGTGGGCATGCTCAACCTCAACGGCTCGCTCGCCAAGGCCGGGGTGAAATACAGCACGCTCTGGAGCGAGGATTTCACCGACGAGTATTTCCTCGGCGGCCTGCGCCGCTGGTTGAAAAAGGGCAAGGTCAAGCACGACGAGTCGCACGTGGTTCCTTTCAAGAAGGCCGATGTGCCGGAAAGCTCCGCGGCGCTCGGCAAAAAATTCGCGCGCAAGTTCCGCCGCGAAAAAGCCATTATGGGAGTCTTCGACGAAGGCTGCATGGGCATGTTCAACGCGATCATTCCCGACGAACTCCTCCACAAGACCGGCGTTTACAAGGAACGGCTCAGCCAGTCGTCGCTCTACGCCCGGATGCTCACCGTCCGCGACGACGAGGCCTGGGGGGTCTTCAACTGGTATAAAGGCAAAGGGGTCCAGTTCCGCCTGGGCGGCAACGAGGAGACCGACCTCACCGAGCACCAGGTCCTCCAGCAGTGCAAAATGTATATCGCCGCGGTGCGGATCGCCGACGAATTCGGCTGCGCCACGATCGGCATCCAATACCAGCAGGGGCTCAAAGACCTCGCCCCCGCCTCCGACCTCGTCGAGGGCACGCTCAACAACGCCGACCGCCCGCCGGTTTACTCCGAAGACGGGCGCGAGCTTTTCCCGGGCGAGGCGATCCCGCATTTCAACGAAGTCGATGAATGCGCCGGCCTCGACGGGCTGGTCACCTGCCGGATCTGGCGCGAGCTCGGATACCCGCCCGAAAACACTCTGCACGACCTGCGCTGGGGACGCCAATACACGGACGACAAGCTCGACGCCTACGTGTGGGTGTTTCTCATCAGCGGCGCCGCACCGCCGGAGCATTTCATCGGGGGATGGGCCGGCGCCTCCAGCGAGCGCCAGCCCTCGATGTATTTCCGCCTCGGCGGCGGAACCCTCAAGGGGATCAGCAAGCCGGGCTGGGTGGTTTGGAGCCGTGTCTTCGTCGCCGACGGGGAGCTGAAATTCGACACCGGCCTCGCCGAGGTCGTCGAGCTCCCGCAGGCGGAAACCGAGGACCGCTGGAACCTGACCACCCCCCAGTGGCCGATCATGCACGCCGTCCTTCAGGGGGTGACCCGCGACCAGATGATGGCCCGCCACAAAAGCAACCACATCCAGGTCGCCTACGCGCCGACCAAGGCCGGCGCCCGCCGCGCGCTCTTCGCGAAGGCCGCCGCCATGAACGAGCTCGGCCTCAAGGTCGCGATCTGCGGCAAGGTTTAGGCCGCCGGCTTCATAAAAGCCCCTTCAGAAACGGCGCGGTGCGGCTGGCTTTCGATTTGGCGATGTGCTCGGGGGTTCCCTCGGCGACAATTTTTCCGCCCCGGGCACCGGCGTCGGGGCCGATGTCGATGACGTGGTCGGCTTCGGCGATGACATCGAGGTGGTGCTCGATGACGACGACCGTGCCCCCTTCGTCCACGAGGCGGTGGAGGACGGCGATGAGCTGGGAGACGTCGTGGGCGTGGAGCCCGATCGTCGGCTCTTCGAGGACGTAAAGCGTGGATTTCCCGCGGCGGGACGTCCGGACTTCCTCGGCGCGCGCTGTCGGGCGGCGGGCGAGCTGGGTGACAAGCTTGAGCCTCTGGGCCTCGCCGCCGCTGAGCGTCGGGCTCGGCTGGCCGAGCTGGAGGTAGCCGAGGCCGGTTTCGACGAGGAGCGAAAGCGGGCGCTTGATTTTCGGGTTCGCGGAGAAAAACTCCTCCGCCTGCTCGATCGTCATGTCCATGACATCCCCGATCGATTTGCCGTTGTATTCGACTTCGAGCGTGGCGGGGTTGTAGCGGCGGCCGAGGCAGTCCTGGCAAGGCATGTAGCTCGGCGGGAGGAAATTCATCTCGAGCTTGATCACGCCCTGGCCGAGGCAGGCCTCGCACCGCCCGCCTTCGTTGTTGAAGGAAAACCGGCTGTTCGTGTAACCGCGCATCCGGGAGGCGGGAAGCGTCGCGAACAGCGCCCGGATGTTATCGAGGACCTTGACGTAGGTGGCGGGAGTGGATCGCGAGGTTTTGCCAATCGGCGACTGGTCGACTTCGAGCACCCCGCCCAAGGCATCGAGACCTTCGATGGCTTTGCAGTGGTCGAAGAAGGTCTTGGATTTTGAGCGCGACAGCGCATCGCGGACGACCGGCACAACGACGCCCCGCAGGACCGTGCTCTTGCCGGAACCGGAGACACCGCTGATCGCGGTGAGCCGGTTGATCGGAATTCTCACATCCACATTTTCGACGTTGTGGAGAGTGATCCCGCGAACGGTCAGCCACTCGCGGGCGGCGGGCCTCCTGGATCCGCGCGAGGGGTGCTTCGCCGGCGCGCGAAGGGATTGGCCGGTGAGCGATTGCGGGGAATCGATGATTTCTTGCAGTGTTCCAGATGCGACAATCTCGCCGCCGCGCCTTCCCGCGCCGGGGCCGAGATCGAGGATGCGGTCCGCCCGACGCATGGTTTCTTCGTCATGCTCGACCACGACGAGCGAATTGCCTTTTTTCACGAGAACATCGAGGGCGTCGAGGAGGCGGGCGTTGTCGCGCGGGTGCAGCCCGATCGTCGGCTCGTCGAGGACGTAGAGCACGCCGCGGAGATTCGAGCCGAGCTGGGCGGCGAGCCGGATCCGCTGGGCTTCTCCGCCGCTCAGGGTCTTGGCGCTGCGGTCGAGCGAGAGGTAGTCGAGCCCGACTTTGGCCAGGAATTTGAGCCGCTGCCGGATTTCCGAAACGACGTCCTTCGCGATCCCGGCGCGGGGGCCGGTGAATTTGAGCTTGTCCGCGAGCGCGAGGGAGTCCGCGGCGGCGGCGCGGGTGAAATCGTTGATCGAATGGTCGCCGATGAGAACGTTTGTGGCCGTCTCGTTGAGGCGTGACCCTTTGCAGACCGGGCACTGGCGGGGTTCGGTATCTTCCAGGCTTTCGTGGCGGCGCTCCTCGTCCAGCTCGGCTTCGAGCTGGGAGTCGAATTCTTTTCCGGCGGCTCCGAACTCGCTCCAGACTTCCCCGAATCCCCGGCAGTGCAGGCACCAGCCGTGCGGGGAGTTGAAGGAAAACAGCCGGGGATCCAGCGGCTCGAAGGCGCGGCTGCACGACGGGCAGTTCATCTCCGTGCTGAGAACCGAGGAGCGGCCTTTGGCGTCGGCGATTCGCGCCGTGCCGCGGCCGAGAGCGAGCGCCCGGCGGACGAGTTCGTCCGTGGCTTTAGAGGTCGGATTCGCCAGCTCCCCGACCAGGGCGTCGATCGTGTGTTCCTTGAATCGCTCGAGTTTTTGAAACCCCTCGACCGGCACCGGCTTGCCATCCACGATCAGGGTCACGATCCCCTGCCTGGCCGCGGCGCGGGCGATGTCGGTATGGAAGCCTTTGCGGGCTTTGACGAGGTTCGCAAACACCTTCACGGTTCCCTTCGCGGCGAGTTTGTGGACTTCCTCCGCGATCGCGGTGGGGGTCCGGCTCTCGACCGGCACATGGCAGTCCGGGCAGTGTTGGGTGCCGAGCTTGGAAAACAGGAGGCGGAGGAAATGGTAGATTTCCGTGACCGTGGCGACGGTGGATTTTCCGCCGCCGCGGGTGACGCGCTGTTCGATGGCGACGCTGGGGGGCAGGCCCTCGATCGAGTCCACGTCCGGCTTTTCCATCTGCTCGACAAACTGCCGGGCATACGGGGACATGCTGTCGAGAAACCGTCGCTGGCCTTCGGCGAAAAGGATGTCGAACGCGAGGGTGGATTTCCCAGAGCCGCTCAGCCCGGTGACCACCACCATGCCATTGCGCGGAATATCGACCGAAAGGTTTTTCAGGTTGTGCTCGCGCGCGCCGCGCACCGCGATGACGCCGCTGTCCTTTCGCGCGACGAACGGTTTCGAGGGAGCATCCGCGACGCGCGCAGGGAGGCCTTGGAGGAGAGGTTCCAGGAAGCGGCCGGTGTGGGAATCCGCGCAGGCGGCGATCTGCTCGGGCGTTCCGGTGGCGACCACTTTTCCGCCGGCGTCGCCTCCCTCGGGGCCAAGGTCCACGATCCAGTCCGCGGATTTGACGACCTCGAGGTTGTGCTCGACCACGATCACGCTGTTGCCCTCGGCGACCAGGCGGTGAAAGACTTTGAGAAGCAGGGAGACATCGTCGAAATGCAGGCCGGTCGTCGGCTCGTCGAAAATCAGGAGCGCGCCGTCCTCGTGCTTCTGGATGAGATGGTGGACGAGCTTCAGCCGCTGGGATTCGCCTCCGCTCAGCGCGTTGACCGGCTGGCCGAGCCGCAGGTAATCGAGCCCGACTTCGGACAGGAGCCGGAGCGGGCGGGTGATCGTCCCTCGCGCGTCCAACGGCCCGAAAAATTTGATCGCCTCGCCGGCGGTCATCTCGAGCACGTCGTGGATCGATTTTTCTTTGACCTTGATGGCGAGGACCGGCGCGCGGAAGCGTTTGCCCTCGCACTCCGGGCAGCGGAGGTAGAGGTCGCTGAGGAACTGCATTTCGACTTTTTCAAACCCCAACCCGCCGCACCGCTCACACCGTCCTTGGCCGGAATTGAACGAGAACGAGCCCGGGGAGAAGCCGCCCGCGAGCGCCTCCTTTGTCGTGCCGAACATCTCGCGGATCCCGTCGTAGGCGCCGAGGTAAACTGCCGGCGTGGACCGCGGGCTGCGGGCCAGCGGCGATTGATCGACCATCACCACATCCCCGATATCCTCGTCCCCGCGGATCGATTTCACAAACCCCGCCGCCTCGTCTTCGCCGGGCTCGTGCCCCGCGAGATGGCGGTGGAGGACGTCGCGGACCAGCGAGGTCTTGCCGGAGCCGGAGACCCCGGTCACCGCGCAGAGGACGCCGGTCGGAAATTTGACGTCCAGCCCGTGCAGGTTGTGGTGGCGGACACCGCGGAGCTCGATGAACCTTTTCGGCCTGCGACGCTTCTTCGGGACCGGGATCGACTTCCGGCCATCGAGGTAGTCGGAGGTCAGCGAGTCGATTTTGGAAAATTTCTCCGCGGGACCGCTGTAGAGGAGCCTCCCCCCGTCCGCGCCGCGTCCTGGCCCGATGTCCACGAGGTGGTCGGCCGTCCGGATGACCGCCTCCTCATGCTCGACCACGAGCAGCGTGTTGCCTTTGTCGCGGAGCCCGCAGAGCACGTGGAGCAGGCGGCCGATGTCGCGCGGATGCAGGCCGACACTCGGCTCGTCCAAGACGAAAAGCGTGTTCACCAGCGAGGCGCCGAGGCAGGTCGTGAGGTTGACGCGCTGGAGTTCCCCGCCGGAAAGCGAGCGGGTCGGGCGGTCGAGCGTCAGATACCCGAGCCCGACTTCCTTCAAATAATAGAGCCGGGAAAGAACCTGCTCGTGGACGAGATGCGCGCTGCTGTCCTGCTCCGGCAGCGACATCGCTGAAAAGATCTCCGACAACTCCGCGACCGATTTCGAGGCGACATCGGCGATCGTGAGATCCGCGGGCTCGATCCGGAAATTCAATGTCTCCGGCTGGAACCGTCCGCCATTGCAAGCCGGGCACGGCTGGTAGCTCCGGTAGCGGCTGAGAAGCACGCGGACATGCATTTTGTAGGTTTTCGATTCGAGCCAGTCGAAGTATCCCTTCACCCCATACCAGTTGCCGTCGTCCCAGGCCTCCTGCGCGCTGCCTTTTCCCTCGCCGTTGATCACCCAGTCCTGGTCGGATTTCGGGAGCTCCTCGAACGGGCGCCTGACGTCCACGTCATTGCGCCGGGCGTGGCGCATCAGGTCGTCCTGGCATTCCCGCGAATGCCCGCTCTGGAACGGCTTGACCACGCCCTCGGAGATCGAGAGCGAGCGGTCTGGCATCACCCGCTGGTAGTCGATCCCGATGATCCGGCCGAACCCCCGGCACGCCGGGCATGCCCCCAGCGGGTTGTTGAAGCTGAAGAGCCCCGGCGACGGCGGGCGGATGCCGGTGTCGCAATGCGCGCAGTGCCAGCCCGAGGAAAACGGGTGCGATTCCTGCGGGTTCTGGAGAATGATGGCGATCATGTCGCTGCCCAGGCGCAGCGCGTTTTCCACGGCCTCGGCGAGCCGCGACCGCTGGGAACGGTCCACTTCGATGCGGTCCTGGACGACCGGAACCCGCGCGGGCAGACGCTTGAGCGCCGGCTCCTCGTCGGTGCGGATGATCTGGCCGTCGAGCCAGACGCGGAGGTAGCCCTGCTGCTGCAGAAACCGAAAAAAATCCGCCGGCTTGGTGCCCGGGGGGACCGGGACGCCGAACGTCACCAGCACGGTCGCGGCTTTGAAACGGTCCAACACCAGCTCCACGATCGAGCTCGCGGACTCGGGCCGGACCTCGCGCCGGCACGACGGGCAGAAGCCCTTCGCGATCCGGGGGAAGAGCAGCTTCAGGTAATCGTTGATCTCGGTGATCGTGCCCACCGTCGAGCGCGTGGTGCGGACATGGTTCGCCTGCTCGATGGCGATGGCCGGCGGGATCCCCTCGATCGAGTCCACCAGCGGCTTGTCCATCCGGTCGAGGAATTGCCGGGTGTAGGGGCTGAAGGTTTCGACATACCGCCGCTGGCCCTCGGCATAGACAGTGTCAAACGCCAGGCTCGACTTGCCGCAGCCGCTCGGCCCGGTCACGACGATCAACTGCCCGAGGGGCAGATCCAGATCCATGCCGCGCAGGTTGTTCTGGCGCGCGCCGCGAATGCGGATGGATTCCACCCGCGAAGATACGAGCGGTTTCAGAACTCAGCTCGCCTTTTTTGTGGATGCGCGGAGCTCGTCCGTGCGCAGCAGCACCCGCTGGCGCATGATTTTTCCGGACTTGAACTTCACCGTCGCCCGCGCCGGAATGATCACATCTTTTTCCGGCTTGTGGGGATTGCGCCCCACGCGGGATTTCGTCAGGCGAACCTCGAAAACCCCGAAGTTCCTCAGCTCGACATCGCGGCCGGAGGCCAGGGCGTCGGTGATGAGATCCAAGGTTTGTTGCAGGACCGCGAAAACCTGCTGCTGGATGATCCCGGTATCTTTGCTGATCTGCATCACGAGATCGCGTTTGGTGAGATTGGCCATGATTTGAAGGTGTGTGTTCATCCAATAAGCATCTTTCGCGCCGGTCCGCAACCTTCTTCGGAGACAACGATGAAAAAACCCGCCGGAAGCAGGAAGGACTTCCGCCTCGCATCCAGCGGGTTGCCTACCCGCGCCCTCCCGCCGAACAAAGCGGACGATCCGCTTTCCGGCAGGGCCGGAGGCCGTCCTATTTGCGGGAAGTGTAGAGCGCCACGAGGGCGGCACCGATCGCCTGCGACAACTCGCCCAAACTCGCCGGGACGATTTTGATCGTCTGGCGCTGGAGCGGATACAGCCACGGCTCGGCAGCCGCGTGGATCCCTGCGAGATAACGCGCCCGGAATTCCTCGGTGGTGGAATGAGGGTCGATCAGCCCGCCGCCGATCACGACAAACGCCGCGTCGAACGCGATCGAGAGGTTGGCGACATGGAGGCCAAGCGCCTTCGCCTGGATTTCGAAAATTTCGAGCGCGAGCGGGTCGCCTTTCTGGGCGAGCCCGCGGAGCGACAGGGCTTTTTGTTTCGGAGGCACACCGGGTTTCGCGAGTTCGTGGTCGGGATATTTCGGCAGCAGGTAGTCGAGGAATTGCGGCAGGCCGGAAATCGTGGTGTAGGCTTCGAAGCACCCCCAGTCGCGGCCGCACCCGCAGGTGAACGCCGGGAGGCCGAGCAGGTGGAGCGGCGCGGGCATGTGGCCGGCCTCCATCCCGCAGAACGCGTCGCCTTCGAGCGGAAACCCGTTCGGGTCGATGTAGGCGGCCCCCAGCCCGGAACCCGGCGCCAGCATGAGCACGCCGGCCTTTTTATCTCCGCGGACTTGGGCGGCTTCCGCGACCCCGCCGTAGTTGCCGTCGTTTCCCACCACAAGCGGGATGGGCCGCCCCGCTTGCTTTTCGAGGGCGCGCGAATACTCGGCGTGGAATTCCCACCCCGCAAAAGAAGGGGGCAGGTTGGGCGTGCGATCGAGGACCCCGTAAGACTGGTAGGGCCCGGGGATTGCTAGCCCGACACCGCGGACCTGGTCCCAGACCAGCTTGTTCTCCGCGAGAAATTTCTCCACGCCCGCGACCCAGCCCTCGATGACGACGGAGGTCCCGAGTTCGGAATTTGTCGAGCTTTGGGCGAGGTGGAGGGAAACGGGTTTGCCGTCGGCGTAAATGCCGCCGGTCTTGCAGGTGGTGGCCCCGCTGTCGGTGCCGATGAAGATGTCTTTCATAAGCGGGGCACCCTAAAGATATCCGCCTCCGATGGCGAGAATCTTTGTTTTACACAGAAACTTCCGTCGCGGAGGCATCGACCAGCGAGGGGCGGAGGGGCGGGCAGGCCACGCCGTGGAGGATCCGCGAGGCGGCTGCGCGGCCCAGCCGGCGGTAATCGATCCGCAGGCGGATGTTCGGGGCGCGCAGAACCCCGGTGCCTTGAGTGCCCAGGAGAACCGGTCCCCGCTTTGCCGGAAGGAGCGAAAGCCGAAGCGCCAGTTCGCTGGCGACGTTATCCTCAGGGCAGATGAAAAGGTCGCTTCTGCCCGCCAGCTTCCGAAAAGCGCGGTCATCCGCGGAGATCTCCGCGTATTGAATTTCTGCCGGCGAGAAGGACGTGAAGGCCAGGCGCAGCTCGCGCACCGCGGCATCGATGGCGGGGTCACCCTCGAAGGGGACGACGAGGGCGATCTTCCGGAATCCACGCTCCGCGGCAAAATCAGCAGCCATCGTCGCGCAGGTGCCGTAGCCCGGCGAAAGGACGACGGCATGGCGGCCGCTGCCGTTCAGCAACTGAATCCGTTCCCCTCCCGGCCAGCTGGTTTTGCCGAGAGCTTTCTCGGACCAAAGATGATCGAACAGAAATCCGGCGCACCCTCTGGGAACCGCTGCCGCCAGGCTGGAGAGATCGGCCGCCTGCCCCCTCGGAGACGCGAACTCCGGTGCGACGGCCGCCGCTTCCTGCCGGACGAGTGAACGTGAGGAGAGCAGGACCAGCGGACTGGCGTTGGCGGAGCAGACTTCGGAAACGCCTTCCAGGATCTCGTGGTAGAGGCGGCTCCAGTGCCACATCTCGCGTCCGATGAAGCAAACGGGAAGCCCCCGGACCTTTTCGGAGCGGGAAGCGGCCTGGTAAAATCTTCCGTTGGGGCCCTGCCAGACAACGCCCTCGGTGCCAAGGTCGCGCAGGATTCGAAAGACCGTCGAGGGGTGAAGCTGAAACTGTTTGCCGAGAATCTCCAGCGTTGGCAGGCAATCGCCTGTCGGCATCTCGGCCGCCATCTCGACGAGGCGGGCCTTGGCCCGCCGGGCAATGATTGTGGGCTTGCGCGGCATCGGGTTTCGCTAGGCGCCGCTTCTTCTATTTGCAATAAAAAACGACTTTGCCCAAACACCGATCCGATGTGTAGTTGGGCCGACATGACCCCGCTTGGGAGCCAAACCTTATGAGCGCCAATCTCTCCGCCGTTTTTCAGAATTTCCGGATCCACGGCTCGTATCTGGAAAGCCGCCCCTACGGCAACGGGCACATCAACGACACTTTGGTCGCGGCGTTCAGCCTGGCGGGCACGCGGGTGCGATATGTTTTCCAGCGCATCAACGGCCGGATTTTCAAGGATCCCGAAGCGTTGATGGACAATGTCCTCCGGGTCACCGGCGAGGCCCGGCGGCAGTTGGTCAAGGCGGGCGTGCCGGACACCTCGCGGCGGACTCTGACAGTCATTCCCGCAACGGATGGGAAGCCTTTTCACAAAGATGAGGAAGGCAGTTATTGGAGGTGTTACCCGTTCATCGAAGGGGCAAGAACTTACGATGTCATCCAGAATACCCGCCAAGCCTATGAAGCGGCACGGGCCTTCGGGGAGTTTCAAAACCTTGTCGCCGGGCTCGAAGGTCCCCGCCTGCACGAAACAATCCCGAATTTTCACAACACGCGCTCCCGGTTTGAACGGCTCAAGGAAGTGGCTGCGGCCGACCCGCAGGGGCGGCTGGCCTCGGCGGCCCCGGAGTGGGGATTTATTCGCGAACGGGAGAGCGTGGTCGATGTCCTGCTCGATTTGCAGGCGGCGGGAAAAATCCCCGAGCGCGTGACGCACAACGACACGAAGCTCAACAACGTCATGATCGACGATGCGACGGAGACCGGCCTTTGTGTGATCGACCTGGATACCGTCATGCCCGGACTCGCGCTTTACGACTTCGGAGACATGGTGCGGACGGCCACGAGCCCGGCTGCGGAAGATGAGACCGACCTTTCCAAGGTCCGCATGCAGATGCCGATGTTCGAGGCCCTGGTTCGCGGCTATCTCTCAACGGCCGGGAGTTTCCTCAACGATACGGAAAAATCCCACCTCGCGTTCGCCGGAAAACTGATCGCCCTGGAAATCGGGATCCGCTTTCTCACAGATCACCTGGAAGGGGACGTGTATTTCAAGACCAAGCGCCCCAACCACAACCTCGACCGTTGCCGGACCCAACTGGCGCTGGTGAAAAGCATCGAGGAGCAGGAAGAGGCGATGGGCGCCTTTGTCCGGGAGGTCGCGCAATGAAAGTTCTTGTGACCGGCGGCAGCGGATTCATCGGCAGCCATGTCGTCGAGCATTACCAGGATCGGGCGGAAGTCATCGTTCTGGATGATCTGCGCACGGGGCACCGGAAAAATCTCGACGGCCTGGAGTGCCGGTTTGTCGAGGGCTCCGTTCTGGACCGCTCCCTTGTGGACGAGGTCATGCAGGGGGTGGACCACGTGATCCATTTGGCCGCGCTCGTGAGCGTGCCGGAATCCATGTCCATGCCCGGGGAAACGGTAAACATCAACGTTCACGGGCTGCTCAACATCCTCGAATCCGCACGGAGCCATGGAGTGAAGAAGCTTTGCTTTGCCAGTTCCGCCGCCGTTTACGGCGAAAATCCGATCCAGCCGAAAGTGGAAACGATGGCCCCGGATCCCAGGAGCCCGTATGCGATCACCAAGCTCGACGGCGAGTATTACTGCGGGCTCTATGCGCGTGAGGGCTGGCTCCCGACCGCCTGCCTGCGATTCTTCAATGTCTTCGGCCCGAGGCAGGATCCGGACAGCGCCTATGCAGCGGCGGTGCCGATTTTCCTGCATCGCGCCAAGAACAGCGAGCCGATCACAATCTATGGCGACGGAGGCCAGACGCGCGACTTTATCTACGTCAAGGATATCGTCGGGGCACTCGCCTTCGCGGCCGAAACACCGGAAGTGCAAGGGGTCTTCAACGCGGGGTATGGATCGGCATTAACGATTGGCGAGCTGGTCCAGGAAATTCTCAAACTCACAGGCTCCCGTTCTGAAATCCGCCATGAGCCGGTTCGCGCCGGTGACATCCGCCACTCGACAGCGGACGCATCGAAGCTGCGGGCGGCGGGCTGGAAACCGCTTTTCGATGTGCCGCGCGGACTCAAAGAAATCGTGGGCCGACCGACTCCTCCGACACCGCCATGAAGCATCGCCCCCGCCTCGATCCGGATTTTGTCCCGGCCGTTCTCTGGAACAGAAGCTACGCTGACAAGGTGGCGAAGACTCCGGGCTCAAAGCCGTTGGCCATCAGCTTGGAGCGGGGGGATTCCACGGTGTCGGTCTATCGGACAAACGTGCTCCCGCAGACCGGAGAAAACAACGGCCTGAACATCCGCTACGTCGAGCGCCTGCTGAAATTCCTCCTCTGGCAGCGCGGCGGATACCGGGTGCTGATTGCCGGGGAGCCGGAGATTGCGCGGCAGGTCCGGGCCATTTACTCGCCGGGCGGGCAACGGGCATTCGACCACGATTTTATGGGGCGCAAAGTCTATGGGCACCCGATGGAGGTGGAAGCCTGCGACTTGGATGCCGTGCCGGAACCGCGAGAGCTCTCGATCCCGCTCGGTCGCAATCTCGACGGTTGCCGCATCGGTTTTGATCTCGGGGGAAGCGACCGGAAGTGCGCGGCGCTGCTGGATGGCAAAGTCGTCTTTTCGGAGGAGGTCCGGTGGGACCCGTATTTCCAGGGCGACCCTCAATACCATTACGACGGGATCCGGGAAACCCTTCGCCGCGCGGCGGAACATTTGCCGAGGGTGGACGCCATCGGCGGCAGCGCGGCCGGGGTCTATGTCAACAACGAGGTGCGCGTCGCGTCGCTTTTCCGCGGGGTTTCGGACGACGATTTCGAGAAGCGCGTGCGACGGATTTTTTTCGACCTGCAAAAAGAGTGGGGAGGAATCCCGTTCGAGGTGGTGAACGACGGCGAAGTGACCGCGCTCGCGGGGTCGATGTCGATGAATGACAACGCGGTTCTGGGGATCTCGCTCGGCACGAGCCTGGCCGCCGGCTACGTGGATCCCGAGGGGCACATCCGCCCGTGGCTCAACGAGCTGGCGTTCGCCCCGGTGGACTACCGCGAGAACGCCCCGGCAGACGAATGGTCCGGCGACGCGGGCTGCGGCGTGCAATATTTCTCGCAGCAGGGAGTCGTCCGTCTGGCGCCGCTCGCGGGCATCGCGCTGCCCGCGGAAATGCCGTTCGCCGAACAGCTCGTGGAAGTCCAGAGGCTCATGGCCGCAGGCGATCCCAGGGCGCGGGCGATTTACGAGACGATCGGCGCCTGTTTCGGATACGCGGTCGCCCACTACGCGGACTTCTACGAAATCCGGAACCTGCTCATCCTCGGCCGGGTCACCTCGGGCGAGGGCGGCGAGGTCATTCTCGAAAACGCCTCCGCCGTCCTCCGCGACGAATTCCCCGAGCTTGCCATCCGGCTCCGCACGCCCGACGAAAAAGACAAGCGGCACGGCCAGGCGGTCGCGGCAGCGAGCCTTCCCAAACTCAAATAGACTTATGAAATTCCACAACGCCAGCGCCCGCCTTTTTGTTCCCGACCAGGCGCCGGATGCCCTCGGGCGGATCACCCACCTTGGCATCGGCGCACACCAGGACGACCTCGAATTCATGGCGTTCCACGGCATCCTCGCCTGCTTCCGCAGCCAGGAGAAATGGTTTGGCGGGGTCACCTGCACGGACGGGGCCGGAAGCTCGCGCACCGGGGACTACGCGGAATTTACCGACGAGAAAATGCAGCAGGTGCGGATCCAGGAACAGGAGGCCGCCGCCGCCATCGGAAATTACGGGGCCATGATCCAGCTCGGCTACCCGAGCAGCGCGGTGAAAAGTCCGTCGGACCACTCGCTGAAGAACGACCTCCTGCAAATCCTCTCCGCCACCCGCCCGGATGTCGTCTATACCCACAATCCGGCGGACAAGCACGACACCCACATCGGGGTTTTTGCCGCCACGATCCAGGCCCTGCGGGAAATGCCGGCAGCAGAGAGGCCAAAAGCCGTTTACGGCTGCGAGGTCTGGCGAGGGCTGGACTGGATGATGGACAGCGAAAAAGTGGCCCACGATGTCGCCGCGCACGAGAACCTGGCGGCCGCGCTGAACGGGGTTTTCGATTCTCAGATTGCGGGAGGCAAGCGCTACGACCTCGCCACCCTCGGCCGAAGGCGCGCGAACGCGACATTCTTCGCATCCCACGCCGTGGACGAATGCGAGAGCGTCTCCTTCGCCATGGATCTCACCCCGCTCGTCGCCGACCCCTCGCTCGACATCGTGGAATACGTTCTCGGCTTCATCCGCCGTTTCGAGGCCGACGTCCGCAACAATCTCGCCCAACACCTCGGTTAAACCCACATGGAAATCATCATCACTCCCGATCTCGCCGCCGCCTCCCGGGAAGCCGCGCGGTTTCTCGCCGCGCTCGTCCGGAAAAAGCCGGAAGCCGTTCTCGGCCTCGCCACCGGCAGCACCCCGGTCCCGCTCTACCGCGAACTCATCCGCATGCACCGCGAAGAAGGGCTCGATTTTTCGGGCTGCACGAGCTTCAACCTCGACGAATACGTCGGGCTCGGCGCGGACCACCCCGCGTCCTACCGGCGGTTCATGCAGGAGAATTTGTTCTCGGCAATCAACATGCCGGCTGGCCGGATCCACATCCCGGACGGCCTGGCCACGGATATTCCGGCCCATTGCGCCGCCTACGAAAAATGCATCGCGGACTCTGGCGGAATGGACGCGCAGGTTCTCGGCATCGGCAGCGACGGGCATGTCGGATTCAACGAGCCGACCTCATCGCTCGCCTCGCGGACCCGCATCAAGACGCTCACCCGGCGCACCCGGTCCGACAACGCCCACTTCTTCGCATCGGAAAACGACGTCCCCCACCACGTGATCACGATGGGCATCGGGACGATCATGGAGGCAAGAACGGTTCTTCTCCTGGCCTTCGGAGAAAACAAGGCCGACGCCGTGGCGGGTGCCGTGGAAGGCCCGATCACGGCCAGCAATCCCGCCTCGATTCTGCAAATGCACCCGCAGGCGAAAATTTACCTCGACGAAAAATCCGCCTCCAGACTTGCAAGGCGCGATTACTACCGCTGGGTGTTCGACCACAAGCCTGGCTGGCAGCGCGATTGAATGCCGTGGCCCGGTAGCGGGTGAGCACGGAAATGTCTTGCCGCGAAATACGGGTGGTGGAAAAATACCGGCGTCTTCCCCGCACCTGTCTCCGCCGCGCCCGGAAAAGTTTGAGCCCTCGTTTCCATGAAACACATTCTCGCACTCGACCAAGGGACGACGAGTTCGCGGGCGATCGTCTATGACGGCCAGCTTCGCGCCCTCGCGTCCGCACAAAAGGAATTCGCGCAGCATTTCCCGCAGCCCGGCTGGGTCGAGCACGACGCGGCCGAGATCTGGGAATCGGTTCTCGTCACGGCGCGCGAGGCCATCACCAAGTCAGCCGTGGATCCCGGCGGGATCGCTGCGATCGGGATCACGAACCAGCGCGAGACGGTCGTTGTCTGGGACCGCAAATCCGGCAACCCCGTCCACCGGGCCATCGTGTGGCAGGACCGGCGCACGGCGGAATATGTCAGCGCCCTGCATCAGGGCGGAAAAGAAGTTCTGATCCAGCAGCGCACGGGGCTGCTGCTCGACCCGTATTTTTCCGCGAGCAAGCTGCACTGGATATTGCGGCAGATCCCCGACGGCCACGCCCGCGCCGCGGCGGGCGAGCTGGCCGCCGGGACAATTGACAGTTGGCTGATCTTCAAGCTGACCGGCGGACGCGAGCATGTCACCGATGTGAGCAACGCCTCGAGGACGATGCTCATGAACGTGCGCGCCGGCGCATGGGATTCCGAGCTGCTGGCTCTCTTCGACATCCCTCCCGCGATCCTGCCCCGGATCGTGCCGACCAGCGGGCAGTTGGGGGTGGCGGATCCGGAGCACTTCGGCGCTCCGATCCCCATCGGGAGCGCGGTAGGAGACCAGCAGTCCGCGCTTTTCGGCCAGCTCTGCACGCAGCGCGGCATGGTGAAATGCACCTACGGCACGGGCTGCTTCATGCTCGTGTTCACCGGGGCCGACGCGATTTCCAGTTCCCAGCGGCTTTTGACCACGGTGGCTTGGAAGATCGGTGACGCGCCGCTCCAGTATGCGCTCGAGGGAAGCGTGTTCATGGGAGGCGCGGCGATCCAGTGGCTGCGGGACGGGCTCGGGATTATTCGGAGCGCGCCGGAAGTCAACGACCTCGCTTCGCGCGTGACCGACAGCGGAGGTGTGGTGCTGGTGCCGGCGTTCACGGGGCTGGGTGCGCCATACTGGGATCCCTCCGCGCGCGGAACCCTCCTCGGCATGTCGCGCGGGACCTCCTCGGCCCACATCGCGCGGGCGACGCTCGAGGGGATCGCGTTCCAGGTCGCAGACCTTCTGGCCGCGATGGAAATGGATTCCGGCAGGAAGCTTTCCATCCTGCGCGTGGACGGCGGCGCGTGCGCGAGCGACCTTCTCATGCAGACCCAGGCCGACCTTCTCGGGCTCACCGTCGAGCGGCCGCGCAATGTCGAAACCACCGCGCTGGGAGCCGCCATGCTCGCCGGGCTCGGAGCCGGCGTTTGGAGCGACATCGACTCGCTGACCCGGATCCGCGAAGTCGAAAGAAAATTCGCCCCGACGATCACCGTCAACGACCGGCGCGCCCGGATGAAAGTCTGGAAAAAAGCCGTCAAGCGCGCCCGGAATTGGGTTTCCCCATTATGAACAGAAAAAACCTGATCCAAAAACTCGAAGAAACCAAACGCTGGGACATCATCGTGATCGGAGGCGGCGCGACCGGGCTCGGGATCGCGGTGGATTCGGCGACCAGGGGGTTTCGGACGCTGCTTCTCGAAGGCGATGACTTCTCGAAAGGCACGTCGAGCCGGAGCACGAAGCTCGTTCACGGCGGGGTCCGCTACCTCGAGCAGGGGGATATTCCGCTCGTGCTCGAGGCGCTTCGCGAGCGCGGGCTCATGCACAAGAACGCCCCGCACCTCGTGCACCATCTCTCGTTCATCGTCCCACGCTACCAGTGGTGGGAGGGGCCGTTTTTCGGCATCGGCCTCAAGGTCTATGACGCCCTCGCCGGGAAACTCAACCTCGCCCCATCCCGGCTCCTCTCCCGCGAAGAGACGATCGCCCAGATTCCCAACATCGAACAGGAAAACCTCCTGGGCGGGGTGGAATACTTCGACGGCCAGTTCGACGACTCCCGCCTCGCCGTCACGCTCGCGCAGACCGCTGTCGTGCACGAGGCCTGCGTGTTGAACTACTGCCGGGTCACCTCGCTCACAAAGTCCGACGGCCTGACGAGCGGGGTCGGGTTTGTGGACTTGGAAACCGGGCGGGCGCACACGGCCGAAGCGGCGGCGGTCATCAACGCCACCGGGATCTTCAGCGACTCGATCCGCCTGATGGACGATCCGACCGCCATGCCCGCCGTGCAGCCGAGCCAGGGCGTGCATCTGGTCTTCGAGCGTTCGTTCCTCGCCGGCGACTCCGCCATCATGGTCCCGCACACCGACGACGGCCGCGTGCTTTTCGTGATTCCCTGGCACGGGAAAGTCCTGGTGGGAACGACCGACACCGCCATGGAACACGCCGACATCGAACCGCGGGCGATGAAGGAGGAAATCGGGTTCATCCTCCGCAATGCCGCCAAGTATCTCTCCCATGCCCCGGAGGAAAAGGACATCCTCAGCGTCTTTGCCGGGCAGCGCCCGCTCGTGCGCCCGCCCGGAAAAAATGGCGGCGCAACAAAAGCGATCTCGCGCAACCACGAGATCCTCGTCTCGGATTCCGGGCTGATCACGATCGTCGGGGGGAAATGGACGACCTACAGAAAAATGGCCGAAGACACCGTCGATCACGCGATCACGCTCGGCGGGTTGGACGACCGCCCGTGCGTCACGGCCAACCTCCAGCTTCATGGCTGGCGCGCGCCCAACGCCCCGGCCCTGCCCATGGGACTCGCGGCCTACGGAAGCGAGGCCCCGGCGGTGGAAGCCCTCATGAAATCCGATTCTGCCCTGGCCCAACCGATCCACCCCAAACTCGCCTATCCGCTCGCGACCGTCGTCTGGGCCGCCAGGCGCGAACAGGCGAGAACTCTCGAGGACGTTCTTTCCCGCCGCACGCGCGCTCTCGTCCTCGACGCGCGCGCCGCCATCGAAGCCGCTCCCGCCGTCGCCGCGATCCTCTCCCATGAACTCGGCCGCGACCAGGCTTGGGCGGACAGCCAGGTGCGGGAATTCACGAAGCTCGCGGAGGGGTATCTGAAGTGATGCCGCGTGACCGCGCAATCGCCTGGCAGGCATCTTGGATCCACCCGGGAGCGGGCGGCGCGTAGGGCCGGAAGGTTTCCAGCGACCCCTCGTGCTCGTTGTAAAAAAGCGCGCGGTGGAGCCCGAGGTTGCCCGCCTGCGGAGAATCGATGAGGCTGGCGGAGTCGTTCGCGCTCATCTGGAAGACGACGCGCATTTCGAATTCGCCCAGCGCCTTGCGGCTGAGCGAGCGGCCGATGTTGCTGAACGTGTCGAAGGTGGCGATGAGGTGGATCCCCTGGCTGCTGCCCTCGGTGATCAGCGCGTTGAGCTGGGCGCCGGGGCTCGGCGAAGAATCCGAACCCCCGGAAAAATCGAAATCGTCCTCGTGGCGGAGCTTTTTGAATTTCTGAAGCCCGTGGATGAACACGAACACCGGCGGCTTGTTGCCGGAAGTCGCCAGGCCCACGCGCTCCCGCAGCTCGGCGGCGAGTTCATCCATCACTGGCGCGACATCGTTGGGATGGACCAAAGCGACCTCGGGAGACAATGAGCCGGCCACCTCGGCGAGCAGGTCTCCCGCGCCCGCGCTGCCGGCGTGGAAGAGGAAAAATTTCGCTTTGCCGGCCGGATGCTGCGCCGCGAGAGCGAGCAGGGAAGTGGCGAGCATCGAGGTGATGGTTTCGTCGCGCTGGCCGACAATGAGAAGGTGGTTCCCGCTCTGGCGGCGGAAGACGACTTCCGTCGGGCTCTTGATCGAGTTCGGGGCACCGAGCCAGCAACGCGGCGAGGCGGACGGCGAGGTCGGGACCCCGGCGAGAACCGAACGCAGAGCGGCATTTTCCCGGATGTCGGCCGGGGCGTTGCCTTCGAAAACAATCGGCCCGGCCCCATCGAAGCCGCGTTGTTCCGACAGGACGCGGACCCTTTCCAACTGCGCGTCGCGCTCGTTGTCCGGGAGCCAGACGATCTGGAACGGGCTGTTTCCCTCGATGGCGCCCGCTGCATCGTTGTAGATCCCCTCGCCCGGTCGCGAGAGCAACCGCGGCGCGGGGTTGTTGTCGTCCATGATGAGGTAGGCGTCGGCCTCGCTGCATTGGAGCGCGATGCGGATGACCATCTGGCCGAGCGTGGCGCGCGCCAGCGTGTAGGCGCCGCCGAGCGTCTGCGATCCCAGCAGCACGTGGATGCCGAAGGCCCGCCCCTGGCGCACGATGCGGTCGAACAGCAGCGATGCCGATTGCGCGATCTCGTCGTCCTCGACGAAAAATTCCTGGAACTCGTCGATGATGAGCAGCGTCCGCGGCATGGGGCTGGATCCGCCCGCCTTTTTGTATCCGGCGATGTCCTGCACGCCGAGCGCGCGGAACATGTCGCCACGCCGCTTCAGCTCCTCGTCCACCCGGCGGAGCACGCTCAGCCCGAATTCCCGGTCGCTCTCGATGGCGACGACACGCGCGTGAGGGAGCCGGTGCGTGGCGTAGCATTTGAATTCCACGCCTTTTTTGAAGTCGATCAGGTAAAACTCGACCTGCTCCGGGGAACACGACAGGGCGAGGTTGGTGATGATCACGTGGAAAAGCGTGGATTTTCCGGACCCGGTCTTGCCGGCGAAGAGCGCGTGCTGGCGGGTGCCCTTGCCGATGGCGAGATACTGGAGCTTCGTGGCGCCGGTGCGGCCGATCGCGATCCGGAGCTCGCTTGTCGTGTCGTTCGTCCACATTTCCGCGTCCGCCGGCGCGACTTGCGCGAACGGGACCTCGACGCGGTTCGAATCGATGCTGCTCCGGCCGATCCGGTGGACCAGCTCGATAGCGAGCTCCGGCGCCGGCGGGGGATCGAACGCGAGCGCTTCCCCGACCTCGATGCCTTCGTTGGAAAAGACCCATCCTTCACGGTTCCCGCGGAGGCACACGCTGCTTTTTTGCAGCTCGTCGGGCACGAATCCGTCGGGCAGCGGCTGGCGGAGGTCCCGGTGGATGAGCGTGAAAACCCCGCAGCGCGCACCGCTCGTGGCGATGCTCTGCAGGCGCTTCGCGGCGGTCTCACTGAAGTTCGCAGGAAAGTCCGCGACGACGAGGAAGTGGTATTTTTCGGCCACGCTGTCGGCCTGCGCGTTGTATTCGGTGATCGTCGCGTATTCGTTGCGCAGATACATCTGGATGACTTTTTCGATGTGCTCGTTCAGTTCGGCCAGCCGCTCCTCGATTTGGTCGCGCTGGGTCCAGATGCGGTGGTTGATGAGCGACGCCTCGTAGTCGGCCAGGTGCATGAGCCCGGAAAAGTTCTGGCCGAGGCCGACGGGGTCGATGATCGTGAACGACAGCTTTCCCGGCGGGGTCGTGGAGAGCATCCGCAGGATGATATTGTTGAGGGTGCCGATGACTGCGGGGCCGCCGGAATCGTAGGTCTCGAAAAGCAGCGCTCCCTGCGAGGGGAACGTCAGGGCCAGCGGGATGGAGACCTTCGCCGGTCCGGGCAGAGCCAGACGGGGATCCTTGGGAAGTGGCGAGGCCCCCAGGTCCAGGCGCAGGGCCGCAAATTTCGCGCCCGGCGGAAACTCGGGTGCTGGCGTCCAGCTTTCGACATACCGGGCCTCCCATGCGGGCGAATACCTGTCGAGCAGCTCGTTCATGGCGCCGAGCGTCCGGTAGAGCGGGTCCACCGCGCCCGTCCATGCGGCCTGGAGTTCCGTCCAGCGGGCGGCCTCTTCCGAAGAGAGGGCCGCCTCCGCGAGTTCGTGCGAGGAGTCGAGCTGCTTCTTGGCTGTCTCCGTCCGGCTCGTGATTTCGGCGAGACGGGCGGCGCGGACGTCTTCGCAGCGCCGGAGCTTCGGAAGAAAAAGGCTTTCGTTTTTTTCCAGCAGCCGGACCGCCTGGCTCTCGGTTTTTTCACGGATTTTGTCGGCGAACGGCTGCTCGATTTCACCGGCCTTGGCCCACCCGGCGTTGACCTCGGCGCAAAGCCGCTCGTAGTCATCCTGGATTTTTTTGCGGGCCGCATCGTGTCTGGCCTGCGCGGTCGCCGCGCAGGTGCAGAAGAGATTCCGGGTTTCGATCAGCTCGCCTGCGAGGTGCCTCGCAGCATCGCCGTCCAGGCGGGCTCCCGCGCGATGCAGGACGAGAAGTCCCGCCGTGGCCGCAACCGCCGGGACACACGCCACCGCAATCGCCACGGCTCCGGAAGCGATCCAAAAACCGAGCGCCGCACAGACGGTCAAAAGCAGGGGAATCGCCGCGTAGAGCGGAAGGCCGCTGAACAGCCTCGGGAGAAAAGACCGCTGAAACGCCAGCAGCTCTTCCTCCAGGGCAGGCAGGCGCTCGCGAAGGTTTTCCGACAGTTGCAGATGGTCGCCGGTGATCGTCACCCGGACTTCGCGAGGGTAACGCACGAGGCTTAAAAAAGACGGGTAGCCGCGGAACGCACCGCGCGCCCGGCTTGCCAACCGATCGAAATCCGCCTGCCGGGAAGCCAGTTCCGCGGTGAACGCGGCAAAGGCTTCGTCGTCGGCTTTCAACTGGAGGGGAAGGTTCCGCGTGGCGTTCAAATGACGCATCTGGAGTTGCATCAGCGTCCGGGCCTTTGCCCGTTTCGCCTGTTCCAGCAAATCCTCCGCGCCGCGTTTCCGGGCCCGCGCAATGCGGTCGTGACGGCTTTTGTAAATCGCCCGGGCGCGGGCTTCGCTTTTCGCAAACTGCGCCTCGACGTCCGCGGTCTCGGCGGCGGCCCGGTTCTCCAGGGCTTCGGTCTCCTCGCGGAATTTCCGGTTTTCCTCCGCGTGGCGGAGCCTGTGGTCGCGGGTAAGGCGGGATTCTTTCTGCGCGAACTCCGCGGCTGCTTCCTTCAACAGCGCCATCAGCTCGAGGCTCCGGCGGACGTGCAATTCGACGGGGCTACTCACAATCGTTCCGGACCTTTCTGAGGACAGCTTCGATTTCCTCCATGGCATCCGCCGCTCTCTGGATGTGGTGGGGGAGCTCGGCGAGGAATTTTCCCTCGAACTCGAGGCTCTTGGCATCGTGCCAATACGAGCGGGCCTGATCCCATTCGACGGAAAGCTCCTTCATGGCCTGAACGAGCTGCGTGGCGCTGTCCCGGGCGCTCATGGCAGCGGCTCCTGGGTTGCCGCCGGGGCCGGCGCGGTTTCGTCCGCCCCGCCGGGCGGGCTGTTGGCGGCGCGCGGCGATCCGGTCTCCGCATAAAGATCGAGGGTTTCCTGCGTGCGGAAGAGATAGGAAACCGCCTTGGGCATTTCGTGGTCGAGGACGCCCCGGAGGCTTTCGAGTTTCTTCGCCAGCGGGGCGATGCAGGACTCGTAGTTGCGGGCCCACCGCTTCACGTTTTGCAGCTTCTCTTCCGCTTCGACGAACGCCTGTTTCGCCCGGCGCACCGCCATCTGTTCCACGGATAAATTATCGCGGAAGGACGACAGCCGGGCATTGAGGAGTTCCTGTTCAGCCTGGGCCAGGGTTCTGCGCCTCCGGCGGATTTCCCCCTCCCAATGCACGCGCTGGTCGTTCTGGAGCCAGCCCCGCGTCCGCCGGATCTCGTCGCCCACCTCGTCCACCCGGACCCGGGTCTTGTTCAGAAACAGGATCAGGTTCGTTCGGAAGGTTTCTAGTGCGTCAAAGGAACTAACATTGGCCTGATCCGCCATGGGCTTATTTCTGGTCCAGGTATTGCTCGATCCGCTGCGCTTTCCGCAGGAGATAGGGAGTGTGTTTCTCCGAAACATCCACAAACTTCCTCAGGACCTTCATGGTCGAGATAAATTCCTCGGCGAATTTTTCATGTTCCTGGTCCTGCCAGGTGCCGCCCAGCGCGCTGAACCGAGCCTGGAGGGCGGAAGCGCGGGCCTGCACGTCGTCGTTGAACCGCTTGAGCTCGCTCGCGAAGCGACGCACCTCCTCCGGATCCATGATTGCCTGAGCCACACCGGGATTGTGGACGCGGGGGGGATTGAAATCAAGAAGTGATCGCCGAGCAATCGGGCGAAGCGCAGCCTTCAACCGCGCCATGGAAAATGCTCTCAACCCGGGAGCTGAGCCGCCGGCACATGGTCGTTGACCTGCTCGCGAAAACGCATTAAACGATTCCCATGCCCCCGCTTTCCGATGCCCGGTTCTCCGCCCGCCTCAGTCGCCGCCAGATGCTGGCCGGGAGCGGGGTCGTGATTGCTTCGGGGTTGCTCTCGGGCATTCCCGGGCTTGCAGCCGAAACCGTGGCTGTCGCTCCAGAGAAATTGGCCGACACGCTCGACCATGCCGCAGGACCGCGGGTGATCCCGTATCCTGCCGCAAAGCCGTTCGGCAGCGGCATGGCCCGCGGTCTTGCTCTCGGAGGCGGGGGCGAGTGGTTCGAGGCCTGGCAACTCGCTTATGTGACCACCTTGGCCAAAGGCGGTGTTGATCTGGCATTGGCCGGGGCGGTGGTCGGCACGTCGGCGGGCTCCGTGCTCGGCACCCTGCTCACCAGCGGACGCATCGCGCAGGGGGCGAACGAATTCATCTGGCTCGCGGAGCACCCGGATGTGATGGTGCGGATGGTCGTCGCTTCGACCGGCGCGGACAGCCAAACCCGCGCCCGTGAATTGCAGCAGACTTCGAAATCATCGGACTTGGCCGCCATCCAAGCCATGGGCCGGGCCGCCATGGCCGCCCGCAATGCCCCCGTGGCGGACTTGCAGCAATCCATCCAGACCATCATCGGTCCCATGGATTGGCCGAGCGATTCCATGCACACCGCCTGCATCGACTGCTACACGGGAGAGCGGGTGGTTGTCTCTTCCGGCAGCGGCATTCCTATCAGCCACGCCATCTCGGCCAGCATGTCGTTGCCTGGCTGCTTTGGCCCGACGTGGATCGGCGATCACTATTGCATGGACGGCGGCATCTCCCGCTCGGGCACGCATGCCGATCTTGTGGCCGGGGCGAAGCGCGTCGTGGTCATCTCGCTCTCCGACGGCAGTCCGGAGTATGCCGAACTGAGCCCGTTCCATGCCCCGATCAGCGAGGAGCTGGATGTCGTGAAGAAGAGCGGAAGCGAAGTTTTTGTCGCGTTCGCGAACCCTCCGAAAGGAACCAATTTTTTCGATCCGAAACAAATGCCCCTTGCCAGCCGGATGGGGATGGAAAAGGCGAACGCCGACATCGGCACGCTGGCAAAGTTCTGGAACATCTGACGCGAATCCGCGTTACGCACTCCGTGCGACGTCGGGTAGGTTCCACGATGATATTGATGGAATCCGGACGATAACGGTTGAACTGCGGTGGGCGTGCGGATACGCACAGAGCAATCCATGACGGACCAGCCCGAGTATTTCAACTTTGCCGCAGATGTGTTTGACCGGTGGGCAGCGGAACAACCCGAGGCCTTGGCCCTCTGGTGGGTCAACGAGGGCCGGACCCGGGAACTCTGTTTCACTTTCGCCGAACTGGGCGACCTCAGCCGGCGGGCTGCCCGCGTTTTTCAGGAATCCGGAATCCGCCCCGGCGATCCGGTGATGGTGATGCTGCCGCGGGTTCCCGAGTGGTGGATCTCCATGCTCGGCCTGACCCGCCTTGGCGCGGTGCCCGTTCCCTGCACTCCCCAGCTCACTCCACACGATCTGGCCTACCGGCTGGAGGCCGGCCACATCCGCGCCGTCATCACCGATTCCGAAGGGGCCGACAAGCTCCCCGACTTCACCGGCATCGGGTGGCAGACCGATTCTCCGATGCCCGGCTGGCTTCATCTTGGCGAAGCCCTGCTGCACGCGGAGCCGGGGTATTCCGGGCCGGCCACCCGGGCCGACACGCCGGGCATCATCTACTTTACGAGCGCCACCACCGGCAGCCCGAAGATGGTGCTGCACACCCAGGCCAGCTACGGCCTCGGGCACGAAGTCACCGGGAAACTCTGGCTCGACCTCGGGCCAACCGATGTCCATTGGAATACCGCCGACCTCGGCTGGGCGAAGGCCGCCTGGTCGAGCTTTTTCGGCCCCTGGCATTGCGGGGCATGCCTGTTCGTCTGGAACGCGCGGGGAAAATTTTCGGCCGCGCAGATGCTGGATGTTCTGGGGGCCTACCCGATCACCAGCCTGTGCGCTCCGCCCACGGCCCTGCGCATGATGGTGCGGGAGGGCCTCGGCCAGCGCAAATTTCCGCGCCTCCGGCACTGCGTGACCGCCGGCGAACCTCTCAACCCGAGCGTATTTCACGCATGGAAAGCCGCCACCGGCCTGCCGGTTTACGAGGGCTACGGACAATCCGAAACCGTCATCCTCATCGGCAATTTCAAGAGCCTCGGGTATCCCGTCGTTCCGGGCTCGATGGGCCGGGCGACTCCGGGCTACGAGGTCCGCCTAGTCGATGACCACCTCAACCCGGTCCCCGATGGCGAAGAGGGCGAAATCGCCGTCCGCCTGGGCAAAAACCCGCCGGTTGGAATTTTCAAGGAATACTGGAAATGCCCGGAACAAACCGCGCACCACTTCCGCGGGGAATGGTATCTGACCGGCGACCGCGCCACCCGCGACGCGGAGGGCTATTTTTGGTTTATCGGGCGCAAGGACGACGTGATCAAGAGTTCCGGCTACCGGATCGGGCCGTTCGAAGTCGAGAGCGCGCTGATCGCGCACGCGGCGGTCCTGGATGTGGCGGTCATCGGCAAGCCCGATGAAGTCCGGGGACAGATCGTGAAGGCGTTTGTCGTGCTGCGGCACGGCCATGAGCCGACCGATGAAACCAGGCGCGGATTGCAGGGCCACTGCAAGCACCTCGTGGCTCCCTACAAATACCCGCGGGAAATCGAGTTTGTGACGGAACTGCCGAAGACGGTCAGCGGCAAGACCCGCCGCTTCGAATTACGCAGGCGGCAGGAAGAGGCCCGGCACGCGCAATAAAGCCGGGAGCGCTCGCCGCGCACGAAAGGATTGGACGAACGCCCTTGCCGGAACGACAACTGGGGAATGGAACCGCGAAAATACAGCACGGGAACAAAGGGCCGCATCAAAATGCACTGCGACAAGTGCCGGGAGTTCATCCGGGCCAACACGTCGTTCAGCCTCGCCACCGAGTTCATCGAACAGATCGACCCCGGCCACGACGAGCAGGTCTGGCAGCGGTTCCAGACGCCCGCCGACATCCTGCCCGAACTCCAGGAATGGCTCGGCATCGGAGTCGGGAAGGCTGCCGCCCCGGCCGCCACGCCGCCGCTCGTTCCCAGCCGTCCGGATATCAAACCCGCCAGCCAGCTCGCGCCGAGCAAGGAGAATGCCGCGCTGCAAAGAACCCTCGCCTGGATCGCAAGCTCCGCCGGGCAGGAGAAAGTCGGCAAACTCGCTCCGCAGGAAGCCGCCGAGACCGCCGTGCACAGGTTTTACAAGGAGCTCACCGGCGGAGAGCCGTGAGGCACGCGGGCTGATACCATCTCTTGGAAACAAATAGACGATAAGCGGCCAGCGCAAAACAGGGAGCACAGCCGTCTCGCCTGTGAAAGGCACTCGCCCGCATTTGCAAAGCCAGTGCCCAAACGGGCGGCCGTTTCGGCAGGCTCAAGGCCCTGAGTTTGTCGGAAGGGGACGCCCGTTAAGAATAAGGTCTGCATTTCCGCTGCGCCTTACAGAAAAGGATTGATCACCTGCACGCCGCCATAGTTTTGTCCGTCGTTCAGATCCTCGGACAAGATCGCGCGACACTTCAGCGTTTGTGCGGCGGCCAGAACGAGGCTGTCCCAGTAGGAAATCGAAAAGCGCGCGCGGATCTCGAGTGCCCGGAAAACTTCGCCGGGCCCGATGGGCAAAATCGGAAACGCCTCCAGCTTCCGCAAAATCCGGACGGCAGAATCGTGGCTGATCGGTGGCGAAAGCTTGCGCGTCGCATTGACATAAAACTCGCCGAGCACCTGGGAGGAAAACGCGATTCCGGGACGCCGAAGAGTTTCTCTCGCGAGATCGCGCTTCGCGGTTTCGTCGGGATGCTTCGATTGGGCGTAGAGCAGGACGTTTGTGTCGATGAAGAAATCAGCGGTCATAAAGTTTGGATCGATCCCGTTCCCGTGCCCCGGCCCTCCCTGGGGTCCCCTCCCGGTCCATCACCTCAAACAACTCCTCAATCTGCCTGCTAGGGTCCGTTTTCTCGGCCTGCAAGGAACGAAAAAAATCCCTCACCAACCCGCTGACCGATGTCCCCCGGTGCGCGGCCGCAATCCGAACGTTCCGATAACTGTCCTCATCAACGCTCAGGGTAATATTTCTCATGTGGATCACATGATCACGTGATGCACATGATGTCAATGTCGAAAATCGTTCCGATTGGAAAGCCCTGCCGCGGACGCTGAGCATCCTGCGAGACAACCGCTAAATCCGCGGTTCGCGCGACTCCCCATGTAGCGGATTTTGAAAATTTTTCGCCTTCGACGAAGGACAGGGATTGAGCGAACACACGGCCCCGTTCGAGAACAAGCGCAAGGAGAGCCCGGTGCAAACCGCCACATAGACCGTGCCGGAGGATTCGCCGCCGCGGATGGGATTTGGAAAACTCACCGTGTGCGCGCGGACGGCGGGGAACACGCTCTCCAGTTTGGAGCAGAATCCGCTGTCTGGAGATTCGTCCGACCACATGGCAAATACTCCGCCCGGGAGCAGGTGCCGCCGGAGCTCGCACAATCCCTCGAGCGTGTAAAACGTCGCGTGCCGTTCGTTGAGCCAGTGCTGCGGAGTGTGGTCGATGTCCAGCAGGATGGCATGAAATTTCCGGCCGGGCGATGCCGGGTCGAAGCCGGCTTCGGGACGGGAAGCCAGGGCGAAAAAATCGCCCTTTACCATGCGGGTTCGCAGGTCGGACGATATCCCGGCTCCGAGCGGGACCAGCCCGGTTTTGTGCCAGCGGATGACGGGTTCAAGGAAATCGACGACGAGCAAATCCTTCACGCTTTGGTGCCTCAGGGCGGCGGCCGCGGTGTAGCCGAGCCCCAACCCTCCGACCACCACATCCAGCGGCCCCGGAGTTGCCGCCGCCAAGCCCAAGTCCGCCAACGCGTCTTCTACCGCGTGAAAAAGGCTGCTCATCAGGAACTCCCCGTTGAGGATCATCTCATAGACGACTTTGTTTTCCAGCATTGGGATCCTGCGTCTCCGCAGGCTCAGCTCCCCGAGCGGGGTGCCACAGAAATCGAGTTCCTCAAATGCTTTCTCCATGCGGCGACACTGCCGCCAGGGATCATCGATGGCGAGAAGTTTGCCTCCCGACCCCTCCGGGCGTATGACGGGAAAGTTTACCAATGGGGAGGGGACGCCCTCGTCCCCTGGAAGCGGCGGGACCGCGAGCGGTTTCCGGCATCGGGCCGGGGACGACCCGACTCCTTTGAAGAAGCGAGCGGGATGCATAACTTTCACGTCATGCGCCCACCCCTCCGCTCAGCGGACGACGTTTTGCGGGCTGCCCGCCAGAAAAGCCCTCGCGTTTGCGGCCGCCGTTGCAATGAGTCTGGCTCTCGCTTCCCGTGTTGCCCATCCGATGTGAGGGGTGATGAAGCAGTTCCGGGCCGACAGGAGGGGATTGGCGGAGTCCGGCGGTTCGGCGGAAAGCACATCGAGTCCGGCCCCGGCAAGCTGCCCCCCGTTCAATGCCGCCGCCAGATCCCCGTCGTGAACCAAAGCCCCACGCGCCGTGTTGATCAGGAAGGCGCCCGGTTTCATCAGTGCCAGGCTTGCCGCGTTGATCAGATGCCTTGTGCTGTCAGAAAGAGGACAGTGCAGGGTCAGCACGTCCGCCTCCCGGAAAAGGCTTTCCGCCGTGGCTCTTTCCACTCCCGGCAGGGCAGGCTTCTCCCAGTTGCGGCGGAAGGCGATCACGCGCATTTCCATGGCCAGCGCGATCTTCGCTACGGCTTCGCCAATGGCACCATAACCGTAGATCCCCATCGTGCGCCCGCTCAGTTCGGCGAGTGTCCCATCCCAATAACAGAAATCCGCGGAGGCCGTCCACCGACCCTCCCGGACCGTCTTCGCGTGATGCCCGACCCGATGCGTCAGCTCCAAGAGCAGGGCGAACACCGTCTGCGCCACCGACGGCGTGCTGTAGCCGGGAACATTCGACACGACAATCCCCCGTTCGCTGGCGGCCGCGACATCCACGATATTGTGGCCGGTCGCCAGGATCCCGATATACCGGAGCCTGGGCAGCGCCCGCAGGATTCCGGCGTCAAGGCTCGTTTTGTTGGTCAGGACGAGCTCGCAGTCGCGGGCGCGTCCGACCACCTCGTCCTTTGCCGAGCGGTCGTGATAGGTGCAGGAAGCGAGCGCGTCAAACTCGCTCCACGAAAGGTCCCCGGGGTTGCAGGTGTAGGCGTCGAGAACGGTCAATGAGGGCATGGTTTCGATCATCCCGATCTCCGCGCCTTGTGCAATGCCATTCCTCGTCCGGCAGGTTGACGGCAGCCTGCAAACACGGCAAATTAACCGGCATCATGTGGAAATCGGCCCATCAACACATCCTCGATCTCGCCGCCTACGAACCCGGCAAGCCGGTCGAGGAGCTGGCCCGCGAAATGGGGCTCGATCCGTCGGAGATCATCAAGCTCGCTTCGAATGAAAACCCGCTCGGCCCGTCTCCGAAGGCGCTCGCCGCGATGCGGGAGACGCTGGAGCGCGCGCATTTCTATCCCGACGGCGGCGGCTGGGCTCTGCGCAATGCGATCGCGGCCAAGCTCGGGCTCGTGCGGGAAAATGTGATTCTGGGCAACGGCTCGAACGAGATCATCGAGTTCATCGGGCACGCGTTTCTGCGGCCCGGCGACGAGGTCGTGACCGCGAGGCACGCGTTCGCCGTTTACACGTTGATGGCCCAGCTTTTCGGCGCGAAGACGGTCGAGGTCCCGGACCCCGGCTACACGCACGACCTGGATGCGATGCTCGCCGCGATCACCCCGCGGACCCGGCAGCTTTTTATCGCGAACCCCAACAACCCGACCGGCACGATGGTCGGGCAGGAGGAGATTGACCGCTTCATGGAGCGCGTCCCGGATCATGTGCTCGTGATCTTCGACGAGGCCTATCTGGAATTTCTCGACAACCCGCCGGACGTCCTCCGCCATGTCCGCGAGGGCCGGAATGTCGTGGTCATGCGCACGTTCTCGAAGATCCAGGGCCTCGCGAATCTCCGGGTCGGTTACGGGCTCGCTCCAGAAAAAGTGGCGGCCGTCCTCCAGAAAACCCGCCAGCCGTTCAACGCGAACGGCATCGCGCAGGCCGGGGCGCTCGCCGGGCTCGAGGACGACGACCACATGCGCCGCACGCGGCAGCTCACGCACGAAGGCCGGAATTATTTCCACGCCGAATTTTCCGAGATGGGGCTCGAGTTTGTCCCCAGCGTGGCCAATTTTGTGCTCGTCCGTGTCGGCGACGGCGACGCGGTCTTTCAGGCTCTCCTGCGCCGGGGCCTGATCGTCCGGGCGATGCGGAGCTACAAGCTTCCGGCGTGGATCCGCGTTTCCGTGGGCACAATGGACCAGAACCGGAGATTCATCTCCGAACTCAAGGCTCTCGATGCCGCCGGCGGAATCCCGCGAGACCCGCTCGCGACCACCTGATCAGGCGCGATGCAGGACACGATTGCCGCCGTCTCCACGCCGCCCGGCGAAGGCGCGGTCGCGTTGATCCGGATCTCGGGACCGGATGCCGCCGCGATTCTGGGAAGGATTTTCCATCCGGCGAATCCCGCGCCGCGGCGTGCAACCCACGGCCGGATCATCGAAAACGGAGTGACCGTGGATCAAGTCCTTGCCACGGTGTTTCGGGCTCCGGCGAGCTACACCGGCGAAGACATGGTCGAGATCGGATGCCACGGCGGCATCCTGCTCGCCGCGCACATTTTGGAGATGGTGTTGCGCCAGGGAGCGCGTGCGGCGGAGCCGGGCGAATTCACGCAGCGCGCATTTCTGAACGGCAAGCTCGACCTCACCCAGGCGGAGGCGGTGATGGACCTCATCAGCGCCAAGACCCCGCTGGCGATGCGGGCGGCCGCGGAACAGTTGCAGGGGCGGCTTGGCGACGAGGTCTCCGGCATCCGGGCGGATGTTTTGGAAGCGGTCGTCCACCTCGAGGCATGGATCGATTTTCCGGAGGAAGGCATCGACCCCGCCACCGGAACCCTGCTCCTCGAAAAAATCACTTCCTGCATTTCGCGGATCGAAAGCCTTCTGTCCACGGCGGAGAGCGGGCGGGTGCTGCGTGAAGGCGTGAGGGTCGCGATCGTCGGACGCCCGAATGGCGGCAAGTCGAGCCTGCTCAACCGGCTGCTGGGCATGGAGCGCGCGATCGTGAGCCCGGTCCCCGGCACCACGCGCGACACGATCGAGGAATCCGCCTGCCTGCGCGGGATCCTCTTCCGGCTCACCGACACCGCCGGCCTTCGCGAAACCGGGGATCCGGTCGAGCGCGAGGGCGTCGACCGCGCGCTGCGGACCATCGAGCGGGCGGACCTCGTCCTTCACATCCTCGACGCCTCGGCGGAGTTCGACGAGCCCGAGTTGCGCGAACGCGAAATCCTCGTCGCTAACAAAACCGATCTGGCCCCGCGCGATGCCCGCCTGCCCGCCAACGCCGTGCGCGTTTCCGCGAAAACCGGCGAGGGATTTCCGGATCTCGTCGAGACCATGATCCGCGAAACCTGCGGCCAACATCTCGCGGCCGGACCATCGCTCGCCGCCGTCAACTCCCGCCACAAAACCCTGCTCGAATCTGCCGTGGCATCGCTCGGTGCCGCCGCCGATCTGGTCCGCGCCGGGGAACCTCCGGAACTCGCGGCCATCGAGCTCCGCGCATCCCTCGACAGCGTCGGCCGGATCGTCGGCTCGGCCGACACCGAAGAAATCCTCGGCGAGATTTTCGGCCGCTTCTGCATCGGCAAGTAGAATCGGATGAGCAAAACCGCAGCAGGGATCAAAGACCATCTCTTGGAAATCACTGGGCTTCGCAGCGACCAGGGAGAACAGGCGTCCCGCCTGTTTGGGCACTGGCTTTGCAAACGCGGGCGAGTGTCTTTCACAGGCGAGACGCCTGTGCTCCCTGTTTTTCCCAGATCGCATAATCGTCTGTTTGATTCCAAGAGATGGTAAAAGAACGTGGCGCAGGCGATGCTTCACTTCGTTCCGAAATGATTGGGGCGACCGCCGTGACGTCCGTGGACAATCATGGGCCGGACAGCGCCGGTCCCACAAAAAGCACGCGCGCTATTTCACGACGCCGAATTCGGCGCGACGGTTTTTTGCCCAGGCGGCCTCTCCGCTTCCCGGATCCGCCGGCATTTCCTTGCCGAAGCTCACGGTCTGGATTTTTCCGGCAGGGACACCGTCGTTGATCAGGGCCTGCCGAACCGCCTGCGCGCGGCGCTCGCCGAGCCCGCGGTTGTATTCGTCCGTCCCGCGGTCGTCGGTGAACCCGGCGACGATCAGGTTGCCCGGAGAAGCTTTCATCGCGGCCGCGACCTGCTGGATTTTCGGCTGCTCGGCCCCGGAGACCTGGCAGCTGTCGTAGGCGAATTGCACCGGTGAGAATTTTCCGCGCGCGACATTCGCGCCGAAGAAATTCGCCCCCTCGACGCGGTCGCCCAGCGGGGTTCCCGTGACGTAATCGCCGTCCACACCGGCGTATTGGTCGCCCTTCTTTTTCATGCAGGCGGAGAGGCTGAGTCCCAGAACGACGACAAGGGCAAGGTGAAGCGGGTATTTGCTCATGGAGATGGAATGCCGGATATCCGGAAGAAAATCAAGACTCTCTTGATTCTGATTTTTTCCGCGCAGCCGCGATGGCGCGAAAGAAAGACTGGCCGTCCTGAAATCAGGCTGAAGCACTGAAAACTTTCTTCCTACCTCGACCAGGCGGGCTCGCCGACTTTGCCGAGGCCGCTGACGATCGGGGTCGGGCGGCCTTTGACGGTGTCGAGAAGGGTGAGGGTCGAACCGTTGCTGTAGATGATGTGGCGGGAGTCGGCACCCCATGCCGGGTCCTCTCCTTCGGCCACGATCCGGACCGCCCCCGATGCCAGGTCGAGCACGGCGACCGAAAACCCGCCCTGGCGGATGGTGAAGGCGATTTTTTTTCCGTCGGGCGACCAGCACGGCTCGGTGCAGTATCCGTAGCCGGTCGGGATGAACCGCCCGCTGCCGCCGCCTGAGCTGATGCGGAAAAGCTGCGGGCCTCCGCGCTCGTCGGAGGAATAGACGATTTCCGCACCGTCCGGCGACCACGAGGGCGAGGACTCGACGGCGGCGGTATGCGTGAGGCGGTGGGCCCCGGCCCCGTTGGCTCCGATGACGTAGAGCTCGGGGTTCCCGTCCTTGCTGATCGTGCAGGCGATCCGCCCGCCGTCCGGCGAGAAGGCCGCGCCGGAATTGGTGCCCGGAAATTTGATGGTGCGGCTCCTGGCACCGGAATTCAGGTCGATCAGGTAGATGTCCGCGTATCCGCTCTGGTAGCCGGTGTAGGCCAGCTTCGAGCCGTCGTGGGAAAGCGCGGGCGCGACGCTGATGTTGCCGTCGTTGGTGAGCTGCTTCACGTTCGCGCCGTCATAGTCGGCGGTGTAGATCTCCTTATGCCCTGTGCGCGAGGAGGTGAACGCGATTTTCGACGAGGCGATCCCCTTGTTGCCGGTGACCGTTTCGACGATGTCGTCGGAAAAACGGTGCGCGGCGGTGCGCGTGCTCCCGCTGTAAGATTTTCTCAGGACGACGCCGCCCGAGTGGTCGGTCACCGTCCCCTCGAGCGAGCCGCTTCCGGCCGTGGCCGCCACGGAAAAGCTGGCCCTCTCGGGCGGGGATAGCAGGAACAGGCTGGAAAGTTCGAGGTCGTTCTGGACCACTTTCGTTGCCGCCGCGCCCTCGGCGCCTCCGAACGCTTTGATCGCGATGCTGGTCGAGTCGCCTTTTTTTACCGTGATCGTTGCTTCCTCTGCGGCGAGCGCCATCGGAAGAAGAATGGCGGCAGTTGATAAAACCCGGAAAATTTTCATGCCCCACTGCTTCGCAAACCGGCGGGCGTTTGACAAGTCAGGAAGCTGAACAGGAAGAGGGCCTCTATTCCTGGCCGCCGGCCGCCTGTTCGAGTTTTTTCACGCGCTCGAAAAGCTTCGAGAGTCTATTGAGCAGCGCAAGGTTGGTCTTGTAGTCTTTCATCGGACGAGCGGGAGCACCGATGAGCACGGCCCCGGGCTTGACGCTCTTCGGGACACCGGACATGGCCCCGATGATCGCCCCGTCCCCGATTTCAATGTGGCCGTTGATGCCGGCCTTTCCGGCCAGCGTCACAAAATTCCCGACCCGCGTGCTGCCCGAGATTCCGACCTGGGCGCAGAGGATGGAATTTTCCCCGATGGTGACATTGTGGGCAATCTGGACGAGGTTGTCGATCTTCGTCCCCCGGCGGATCCACGTGCGGCCGAAGCGCGCGCGGTCGATCGTCGAGTTGGCCCCGATTTCCACATCGTCCTCGATTTGCACGATCCCGGTCTGCGGGATTTTTTGATGCCCGCCATCACGGAACTCATACCCGAACCCGTCGGCCCCGACCACGACCCCCGAGTGGAGGATCACGCGGTTGGCGAGGGTGCAGCGCTCGCGGATCGTGACATGCGGATAGATCCGGCAATCCTCGCCGACCCGCACTCCGTGACCGATGTAGGAGTGCGCCGCGATGACGGAACGCGCACCGATGCTCGCGCCCGGCTCGACAACGACATAAGGGCCGATGAAAACCCCGTCGCCAACAGTCGCCGCAGAGCTGACAACCGCCGTCGGATGCACGCCGGGCGCGAAAGCAACCGCCGGTGGAACAAAGGCCGGCAGCAAGGCGGAAAACGCGGCGCCCGGGTCGTCCACCCAAATCCTCACCGGAGGAACTTCCTCGCCAAACCCGCGAGGCACAAAAGCCGCTGTCGCCCGCGACTTCCGGAGCGATTTGATATACTTCGGGTTTCCAAAAAACGCCAAATCCCCGGGGTTGGCATCGTCGAGGGACGCCAACCCGGAGATTTCCTGCGCGGCGGCTTCGGGAGCCACCCAGCCGCCCGTCTGGGCGGCCACCTCCCCGAGCGTCATGCTCTTCAGGGCGTTGAAGTCGCTTTCGGCGCGTCTTTCGGCGCGTTCTTGTTGAGCGTGTCAACAATGTCCTTGCTGAAATCCAGGTCGGCGCGGGAATAGATAAGGACCGGGATCTGGCCCATGCTCATTCCGGACTTGTCAAAAACGAGGTCGAACCCGGTGGCTTTGATCTTCGCATTCACAACCGCCATGATCTCGTCGATGATGTCCTTGCGCATCCGGACAAACTGCTCCTGGAGCTGGCGCTCGCGGGTGCCGCGGAATTCCGTGATTTCGCGGTCGAGATTGCGGGCGTCGTTGACTTTCTCATCGCGGGATTTGGTCGCCTTGTCCTTCGCGTCCTTGCTGAGCTCGGGCTTTTCGAGATCGGCATTGATCTTGTTGATCTCGTCCATGGCCTTTTTCAAGGTCTCCAGGCGGTCGTCGAGTTCCTTCTTGGCGGCGGCTCGGGCTTCGTTGAGCTTCGCCTCGGCATCCTTGGTTTTGTAATACTGGGTGAAGATGGCGTTCATATCCAACGTGCCGATTTTGTTCTCGGCGTTGGCGGACGGGGCAACGGCGAAGAGCGCCGTGGCCAGGATGGCGATGGAGAGGATGGATTTTAGCATTTTGGTTTGTTGGTTGTGAGAGTGTTTGAGTGTGCCTTATTGGATGAATTGGTCAAGTATTGACCGCCGCCGCTCCAATTCGTTCAAAATTGGTAGCCGATATTGAAATTAAATTTGCCGGGGGGGCCGTTCCAGGCATCGTAAACGATCGGGATGCCGTAGTCCACGCGGATCGGGCCGATCGGGAGATCGAGACGCAGGCCGATGCCGATGTCCGCATTGGCATTGCTCGTGGTGAAGTCGCCGGGTTTTTCATTGACGAACCCCACGTCGCTGAAGATCGCCCCCCTCACACGGGAGACGATGGGAAACGTCAGTTCAAAAGTGAGATAGGCCAAAGAGTCGCCGCCGATCGGATTGCCCCTCGTATCCACGGGGCCAACCTCGCGGAAATTGAAGCCGCGCATGTTGTTCGCGCCACCCAGGTAGAGGCGGTCGAAAATCGGGACCCCGCTGCCGTATCCGCCGTTCACCGATGCCGTGTTGTTCCCCCATCCGTTCACGATGGCGACCTGTCCCTTGACGAGGAAGATCAGGTCGAACGGCAGCGAAAAATATTTCGTGGCTTCGAGCGAAAGGCCGTAGTCCTGCACATCTCCGCCGAGAGGTCCGCCTGCAATAAATCCGGTGAGTTCCACCAGCTCGCCCTTGCGGGTGAGGAACAGGCTGTCGCGCGTATCCCAGGTGAGCGAGCCCGTGAACGCGCTCTTGGTGTAGGTGCCGCTGGAGTTCTGGATGACTGGCCCGACGACAACGTTACCGTCATTCCCGTTGAGGAAGTTGGCGCTGTCCGGGCTGTTGTTCATGTTGATATTATAAATCCGGATCTCCTCGACACGGTATTCCGCGCGGGCCGAGAGCGCCCGCCACAATTGTTTGCGCGCCTGGACGGCGACACCGAGGTTCGCCTGGTTGTAGACCGCCGAAAGGAAATTCGCGTTCCGGTAGTAGCCTTCGACGCCGAGGGAAAGCTTTTGTCCGAGGAACCACGGCTCGGTCAGGGCGACGACGAAGTCGCTTCTCTGGAGCCCGTATTGGCCGCGGATCCGGAACCTCTGGCCGCCGCCGGTGAAGCTGGGCCAGTTGAAGAGATCGAAATTGGTCTGCTGGAGTTCCGCGAAGCCGAGCAGGCTGTCAATCGTGCTGAACCCCACGCCGAAGTTGAACGACCCGGTGCGCTTCTCCTCCACGATCACGTTCAGGTCTTTGCGGCCGGGCACGATGGTGTCGGCGGGGGCGGTGTCCACGCGGGAGAAGTAGTTGAGGTTCTCGAGCCGCTTCTTGCTGACATCCAGGAGAGTGGTGTCAAAGACATCGCCCGGTTTGACGGCCAACTCGCGGCGGATCACGCGGTCCTGGGTGCGGGTGTTCCCCTGGATGTTGACCAGGTTGACGTAGGACTGCACCCCTTCGTCGATCCGGTAGGTCACATCGACCGCCCCCGGTCCCGCGGGAAGGACTTCCGGCGCAGCCACCATGTCAACGTAGCCGCGACTCCCGTAGAAATCCCGCAAGGCCTTGAGGTCATCGCCCATGCCTTTTGGCGTGAAAAGCTGGCCGCCGAGCATTTTCATGCGCGCGAGAACTTCCTCAGACGAGGTCACGTTCACCCCTTCGAGTTTGAGCGTGTTCAACCGGTATTGCATCCCCTCGACGATGGTGACCGTCATTTCGACGCCGTTGCGCTGCACCGGCAATGTCTGGATGTCGGAAACCTCGACGTCGGCAAACCCCCGGTTCTGGTAGAGGGTCTTGATGGCCGCGCGGTCTTCTTCGACCTGCGAGGGGACGAGCCGACCGCTCTTGGTGACGAAGGAGAGGATGTCCTCCGGTTTCGTCTTCATGACCTTGCGGATGTCCCGGGCCAGAACGGATTCGTTTCCGACAAATGTGATGCGCTTGACGATCAGCTTCGGGCCTTCGTTGATCGAATAGACGACCTTGGACCGGTTTTTGCCCGGGATCTCCTGGATTTTGTATTGGACGTCGATCTCGGAGTAATTCCTGTCCTCGTAAAGCTTGATGATCTTCTGCCGGTCGTCCTCGATTTTTTCCTCGCTGACGACGTCGCCGACCTTCGTTCCGATCTCGCGGCGGACGCGGTTCAGGGGGATCTGGTCCGTTCCCTCGATGAGAATTTCCTCGATGACCGGACGCCCCTGCAGGAGCACCGTGACTTTGACCCCGTCACCGAGCGGCTCCGCAAAGATGCGGACGTTCGAGACGCCGCCCGTGGCATACAGCGCACGGATATCCTGCTCGGCGGCCCGCTCGCTGTAGGGCAGGCCGATTTTTGTGGCGAGGTTCGCGAGCACGCGTTCCTTGGAAATGCTCGGCGCCCCGACGTTTTCAACCGTGATATCCTTGACCACAGGACCCGGTCCGGTCTGGGCAAGCACCGGTCCCAGAAGGACGGCAAAAATCACCGGCAGCAAACGGCGTGTTCGAAAAAAAGATCGGCAAAAGGTCATGGCTTGGGCAGCAAACGGAGCATTCCACTCCGGCGCGGAACAAACTGGATGCAGGAAGCGCGCACAAAGGTCAAGAAACGAATGCGGGGATCGCAATGTTCCGCGGCCGGGGCAGCGGTCATTCCCGGTCACGACCGAGCCAGAGGGAGAAGGTGTCCTGCCATTTCTCGCGGGCCGCAGGATGGAAAAACGGCCTACCGTTTCGAGAACTGGAAGCGCTTGCGGGCACCGGGCTGGCCGGGCTTTTTGCGCTCTTTCATGCGGGGGTCGCGGGTGAGCAGACCTTCCTGCTTGAGCGGCGCGCGGAGCGCCTCGTCCACCTTGATCAACGCGCGGCTGAGGGCCAGGCGAAGGGCGCCGGCCTGGCCGTTGATGCCGCCGCCGGTCGCCTTGACCACGACATCGTAGGCATGCACGGCGTTGGCGATTTCCAGCGGGCGGAGGATCTGGTTCTGCAGCGAAAGACTCGGGAAGAAATCCACGAAATCGCGGCCGTTGACTTTGATGGCGCCGGCGCCGGCCTGCATGCGCAGGCTGGCGACAGAAGTTTTGCGGCGGCCGGTGGCAAGGATGATGGTGCTCATTCGGTGAAATCTCAGGCGGGTTGCGGGTTCTGCGCCGTGTGCGGGTGCTCCGCGCCGGCATAAACTTTCAGTTTGGTGTAAATCGAGCGCCCGAGGCGGTTGTGGGGGATCATCCCGCGGACAGCGCGCTCGACCAGAAGTTCCGGGTGGCGCTCGCGGCGGGCTTTGAAGGTTTCCGAATGGTGTCCGCCGACATAGCCGGAAAAACTCGTGTAAACTTTCGCCACTTCTTTTTTTCCGCCAACCGTCACCTTCGAGGCGTTCAGCACGACGACAAAATCGCCGGTGTCCACATGGGGTGTGAAAATGGTTTTGTTTTTTCCACGCAGGAGATTCGCGGCCTTCTCGGCGACGTGTCCGAGCGGCTGGCCTGCGGCGTCAATGACCCACCAGGCGCGCTTCACCTCCTCGGATTTTGCAGAATAGGTTTTCATCGGGTAGTTAATAGGAACCGGGAAGAATGGAGGGTTCCATGAGCCTTGTCAAACAGGCAGGCAAGATTTTTTTGGGGATCCCGCCGCTCCCGACCGGGGCGATTGGTTGGCGGAATCATTGGCCGGGGCGCACGCGATGGAAGAGGGCCATCAACCCGCGCGGATCGGTTTCCTTGGAATCAAGCCGGACGCCACGCGGCCCGGCCCCGCCATTTTTCGTGCGCCCTTTTTCGTTTCAAGTGTCGCACCGGTCTTGTTAAACGGGAATTTTCCGTTCATGATTAAGGTTTTCCCATGACCTATCGCACCCACCACTGCAACGCCCTGCGCGCGGAAGATGCCGGAACCACCGTGACCCTCAGCGGGTGGGTAGCCTCGCGGCGCGACCACGGCGGCGTGATTTTCATCGACCTCCGCGACCGCGAGGGCCTCACCCAGGTTGTCTTCCGTCCCGAGGAAAACCCGAAGACCGCGGCGCTTTCGCACGAGCTGCGCGGCGAAGATGTCGTCCGGGTGACCGGGAAGGTTTCTCCGCGTCTGGCCGGGACCGAAAACCCGAGGCTGGCGACCGGCGCGGTGGAGATCGTCGCGACGGATCTGGAGATTCTGAACAAGGCGGATGTGCTGCCATTCCCGATCGACGAGCGGATCTCCAACGAGGACCTCCGGCTGACCTATCGCTACCTCGACCTCCGGCGGCCGGAGATGAGCGCGAACATGCGGCTCCGCCACCGGGTGATCAAAACAATCCGCGACGTGATGGACGACGAGGGGTTTTTGGAGATCGAGACACCCATCCTCTCGAAGAGCACGCCGGAGGGAGCGCGGGATTTCCTCGTGCCCTCGCGCCTGACGCCGGGCTCGTTCTACGCGCTGCCGCAGGCGCCGCAGCAATACAAGCAGCTCCTCATGGTCGCCGGCCTGGAAAAATATTTTCAGATCGCGCGGTGTTTCCGCGACGAGGACCTTCGCGCCGACCGCCAGCCGGAATTCACCCAGCTCGACGTCGAGGCGTCGTTCGTCACGCAGGACGACATCCTCGGTCTCACGGAGAGGGTGCTGGCCACGGTTTTCCAAGAAGCCCGCGGGGTCGCTATCCCGACCCCGTTCCCTCGCCTGACCTGGCGCGAGGCGATGGACAGGTTCGGCAGCGACAAGCCGGACACGCGGTTCGGCATGGAGATCTGCGACCTCGGCGACATTTTCCGCGAGAGCCAGTTCAAAGTCTTCCGCGGGGCGCTCGACGGCGGCGGAGTGGTCAAGGCGATCAACGCAAAAGGATTCGCGAAGATCACGGCCGGGCAGATCGAAACCCTCACCGAGCTCGCCAAGCAGACCGGGGCAAAAGGCCTCGCGTTTATCAAGGTGGAAAACAGCGAGTGGAAATCCCCGATCGTCAAATTTTTCACCGATGCCGAAAAGGCCGCGCTCACTGAACGTCTCACCATCGAAGAGGGCGACCTGATCCTGTTCGGCGCGGACAAATGGGAGACCGCCTGCGAGACCCTCGGCCGCGTGCGCCTGCGCGTGGCGGAGATCCTGGAACTCGCCAATGATCCGTCCCAATTGAATTTCCTTTGGGTCGTGGACTTCCCGCTGCTCGCCTGGAGCGAGGAGGAGGACAAGTGGAACGCGGTGCACCACCCGTTCACGCGCCCGCAAGCCGAAGATGCCTCGCTGCTCGAAGCCGGCGAATACGGCAAGGTCCGTGCCGTCGCCTACGACGTGGTTTTGAACGGCACGGAAATCGGCGGCGGCAGCCTCCGGATCCACGAGCCGGACCTCCAGGCGAAGATGTTCACGATCCTTGGCGTGGACGAGGAAAAGCAGAAGTCGATGTTCGGCCACATGCTCAGAGCGTTCCAGTTCGGTGCCCCGCCGCACGGCGGCATCGCGCTCGGGCTCGACCGCCTGGTCATGCTGATCGCCAACGCCGAAAGCATCCGCGACGTCATCGCCTTCCCGAAAAACAACCGCGGCGTCGAACTGATGACCGCCTCGCCGTCCGAAGTGGACTTCAAACAACTCCGCGAACTCTCGATCCAAAGCACGAAAAAGCCGGCGTGAGAGGTTAGCGCCTGGAGACCGAAACGCCCCAGTCGGCCTTTTCATTTCGGCGCAGGCGGTCCGGGTGCTTTCGATCTATGCATCCAGCGGGTGTCGCCAGCGGAGGCCTGGGAAGCGGGCGAAGCCGCGGTCCAGGGTGATCCACTCGCAGCCGTATTCGAGCGCGAGAGCCGCGTGGTAAGCATCGGGACCCAGGTTGCCTCGCGCCTCGGCCTTGCGGCAAAGACCGGTGAAAATCTCCCAGTGCGCGGGGCCGGGGGCGAGGATATGGACTTCTTCTCGGGAGCGGAAATCTTCGACAAACTCCAAAGCCTTCGCGAGCGGTGTCGGCATTTTGAAGACTTTGGGATGCGTGATGACGCGGAAGCACCCGCTCAGCGCCAGATCCGATACGGCCACACCGCCCGGCTGCCGCAACGAATCTTCGATCCAATCCTTGATCTCGGCATGGCGGTCCGCATCCTGCCGGTGGATGTGCACCAGAATGTTCGCGTCCAGCAAGATCACCGGCCCTCCATGATTTCCAAAAGGCTTGCGGATGAGGACAGGTCCACCCCGGGCTGCAGGCCGGAACCACGAAATGTTTTCAACGGGCGGATCCGGGCGGACCCGGCGGATTTGGGTTTCGCCGACAAGGCAAGCCGCAAGGCGTCGTCCACCACGTCGCCCAGCGTGCAGTTGCGGGCAAGCGAAACCTCTCTGGCCCGCCGGAGCAGGTCATCCTGAATGGAGACGGTTGTTCTCATGCATCATAATGTAAATATGCTGCATCATGATGTCAATGGAAGACAAGCCCCCTGATCCGCGCGTCAGCGCAATGAATGGAGGGCGGTCGCCCTCGGCCGCCTTGCTGAGCAGCCCGAGGGCGGGCTGCCTCCCTTTATCTATCGTTTCTCCGCTTCGCTACGGTTGCCCTCCCTGGGCCAAACATTCGTCTCTTCCCACTTCACGAAGCGCTATCGCGCTGGTTTTGTCGAGCTGCTTCTCTGCGCCCGGCGTTCTTATGCGCGGATTTGGGAGCCTACTGGAGGCCATCTCCGGCTTGATGCCGGGCGGCGAATCCGGCATAAGGCGCGATGACTTCGCGCCTCCCATTCCGGCTTGAGGCCTGCGCCACCGGATCCGGGGCGCGGGCGGCGGCGTTCCGCACGCTGCACGACGAGGTGCTGACGCCGCTGTTCATGCCGGTGGGAACGCAGGCGACGGTGAAGGCGCAACTGCCGCAGACGCTCGAGGATTCGGGGTCGCAGATCCTTCTCGCGAACACCTACCATCTTCTCCTGCGCCCGGGGTTGGACGTTTTCCGCAGCGTGGGTGGCATCCACAAATTCATGAGCTGGAAGCGTTCGGTGCTCACCGACTCGGGCGGATACCAGATCTTCTCGCTGCCGCACTCGCGGTCGATCACCGAGGAGGGGGCGGTTTTCCAGAGCTACACCGACGGGCGCTCGATCCTGCTGAGCCCGGAGGCCAGCATCGCCGCGCAGGTGGCGATCGGCGGCGACATCATGATGGCGCTCGACCAGTGCGTGGCCTCCACGGCGGACGAGGCGGTCGCGCGCGCGGCGCTGGAGCTGACCCAGCGCTGGGCTGCCCGCAGCCTCGCCGCGCGCGGGGATTCGCCGCAGGCGATGTTCGGGATCGTGCAGGGGGCGCTGTCTCCCGAATTGCGGCGCGAGAGCGCGCTGGGCCTGGCGGAGATGGATTTCGACGGCTTCGCGATCGGCGGGCTGGCGGTCGGCGAGGGGAAAAGCGAGCGCGAGGACACCTGCGCGTTCACGGCGGGACTTCTGCCCGAGGACAAACCGCGCTACCTCATGGGCGTGGGCACGCCGCTAGACATTCTCGAGGCGGTGCACCGCGGGGTAGACATGTTCGACTGCATCATCCCGACACAGGTCGCGCAGCGGGGCGGGGTCTTCACCTCGCGCGGCTACCTGCAACTGCGCCGCGGCGTCTATAAATTTTCCGAGGAGAAACTCGATCCCGCGTGCGACTGCCCGACCTGCCGGCGGTATTCGCGCGCCTACCTCCACCACCTCACGAAAACCCGCGAGACGCTCGGCTGGCAGCTCCTCGGGAAGCACAACATTCACTTCTACCACCAGCTCCTGCGCGAGATCCGCGCGAGCATTTTGTCCGACACGTTCCTGGCGCTGTATCAGGAAAAACGGGCCACGCTGCACGAGGACGACCTCGACAATCCGGCGCTCAAGCAGGCGCCGAAAAAAACGAAGCGGCTGGCTCTGGGGAACTACGAAATCCACACGGCGCGGGAAGGGTTCGCGAGCATCCGGCACATCCGTTCGGGGGAGATCATGCACTCGCGCACCCCGCCGATGGACGAGGCGCGGCGGCTCTACGTCGAGCAGTCGCGGCTCGCCGAACGCCTGCGCGAGGCGGGATCCGGGCCGCTGGCGATCTGGGATGTCGGCCTCGGGGCCGGAGCCAACGCCATGGCGGCCATCGAGTGTTACGAGCAGGAGCCCGCCCCGGCCCGCGGCCTGCACGTCGTGAGCTTTGAAAACGACCTCGACTCGCTCAGGCTGGCATTCCGGAACAACGACCAGTTCCGATACCTGCGCCACAGCGGGCCAGCCGCGATTTTGAAGGATGGTGCCTGGAAATCGAAGCCTCAGCCGAGGCTCGCGTGGACGCTCGTCTCCGGAAATTTCCTCGAAACCCTGGACACCGCGCCGCTGCCGCCGGACCTGATTTTTTACGACATGTTTTCCGGCAAGACGAACGCGGAAGCCTGGACGCTCGGCGCCTTCCGCCGGCTCTTCGCGGTCTGCCGGGGAAGGGGCGTCGGGCTGTTCACCTACACCTGTTCGACCGCCTCGCGCGTCGCCCTGCTCGCCGCCGGATTCCATGTCGCCCGCGGCCGCAGCGCCGGCGACAAAGCTGAAACCACCATCGCGCTCACCCGGGAAGCCGTCCGGGACGACCACGAACTTCTCGGTGCCGACTGGCTCGCGAAGTGGAGGCGCTCGACCGCTAGGTTTCCAGCGGACCTTCCCCTGGCCGAGCACTCCGCTTGGGAAGAAGTGATCCTGCGGCACGAACAATTCCAACACCTCGGAGTTGCCAAAAGCACTTCCCGCTGAAAGAAAAACCCGGAAACCGTCAAGGTGCCGCGCGGCTCAATTCACGCCACCTCTTGGAAATAATCGGCATTTGCAGTTGATCAGGGAGAATGGGCGCGTCCCCTTCGACAAGCTCAGGGCCTTGAGCCTGTCGAAACGGTCGCCCGTTTGGGCACTGACTCTGCGAACGCAGGCGAGCGTCTTTCACAGGCGGGACGCCTGTGCTCCCTGTCTAACCCTGGATCTTTTCGAAGCGGGCGGAAGCGGAGACCCAGTCCGGATTTCCGGACGGTTGGAATTTCTCGATCGGGACCGAATTTCTGACGGTTGCCCGGATCTGGGCCAGGGAAGCCAGTTTCTCGTCGGCAATCGCCTGCACCAGAATATTGCCAATGGCGGTCGCCTCGACCGGGCCGGCCAGCACCAGCCGCCCGGTCGCATCCGCCGCGAATTGATTCAGCAGCCGGCTCTGGCTTCCTCCTCCCACGATGTGGAGCTTTGCGATGCGGCGGCCGGCGAGCTGTTCGATTTTTGCAAGCGTCCCGCGATAGAGGAGGGCGAGGCTTTCCAGGATCGCCCGGGTGAATTCTCCGGGGCCCTCGGGAACCGGTTGGCCGGTTTCGCGGGCAAAAGACTGGATTTTCGCGGGCATGTCACCGGGCTTGAGGAAGCGGGCGTCGTCGGGATCGAGAAGCGTGCGCAGCGGCTGCGCTTCCGAAGCTAGGCGGTTCAATTCGGCGTAGTCCCATTTCTTCCCGGCGCTTTCCCATTCGCGGCGGCATTCCTGCAGGATCCAGAGGCCGACGATATTTTTGAGGAAACGCGTGGTGCCGCCATAGCCGCCCTCGTTGGTGAAGTTGGCCGCCTGCGTGGCCTCGCTGATCAGCGGTGCCGGAAGCTCGACGCCGATCAGCGACCATGTTCCCGAACTCAGGTATGCCCAGTCATCGCCCGCGTCCGCGGGAACCGCCGCCACGGCCGCGCCCGTGTCGTGCGAGCACGAGGCCACGACGTTTGCGCCGCGCAACCCGGTCTCCGTCGCAACGGAATCCGCCAGCGGTCCGAGCACCGTTCCCGAGGGCACGATTCCGGGGAACGCGGACCTGGGAAACCCGAACGCCGAAATCAGCTCCTCCGACCATGCGCGCGTCGCCGGATTGTAAATCTGCGTCGTGCTCGCGAGGCTTTCCTCCGCTTTCCGGACGCCGGAGAAAAGGAAATTGAGGTAGTCGGCGATGCACAAAAACCCGTCGGCCTGCCGGGCGAGTTCCGGGCTCGTCTCCATGTCGGCCATCAGCTGGTAGAGCGTGTTCAGGGCCATGAACTGGAGGCCGGTTTCGGAAAAGATTTTCGTGCGGCCGACGGTCGCGAGCGCCTTTTCGAACGTGGCGTCCGTCCGGTGATCCCTGTAGATATAGGCGGGCGCGAGCATCTCCTGCCCGAGCCCGCTCCAGACATAATCCACGCCCCAGGAATCCACGCTGAGGCTGGACACGGAGATCCCGCGCGCCGCGACTTTGGACAGCCCCTTTTTGAGTTCGTCGAACGTGCGCAGGATATCCCAGCGGATCGATCCGCCGAGTTTGATCGTGATGTTCGGGAACCGGTGGATTTCCTCGATCGCGAGCTTTCCGGAGTCCAGCGATCCGAGCATCACGCGGCCGCTTTCGGCACCGAGATCACAGGCGACATAATGGGTGGGCATAGCCCGGCGATTGTGCAAGAAGCCTCCGGGAAAGCAAAAGTTTTTTGGCTTGTTGTCGTGCGATCTTCCCAATGCCGACGATCTTGGAAATTCCGGTGGCATTCGCCGCTGAAGCGGTTCAAAATGGGGCTCCATGAAATCTGTTGTGCGGTGGGGGATTCTCGGCACCGGGCGGATCGCCGGCAAGTTTGCGGAGGAGCTGCCGTTTTCGGAGACAGGCCGTTTGGCGGCGGTGGCCAGCCGGACCGACGAGGGGGCGCGGGCGTTTGCCGCGAGGTTTGGCGGGGTGAGGGCGCATGGCGACTACGGTTCGCTGCTGGCGGATCCGGAGGTGGACGCGGTGTATATTTCCACGCCGCATCCGTTCCATGCGGAGTGGGCGCGGGCGGCGGCGCGGGCGGGCAAGCACATCCTCTGCGAGAAGCCGCTCGCGATGACGTGCGACGAAGCGCGGGCGGTTGTGGACGAGGCGCGGCGTGCGGGGGTCTTCCTCATGGAGGCCTTCATGTACAAGTGCCATCCGCGCACGGGCCGGATTGTCGATCTGGTGCGCGGCGACGCGGTCGGCCGGGTCCGCCTGATCGAGGCGTCGTTTTCTTTCGCCAGCCCGTTCGATCCCGAGTCGCGTCTTTTCAATAAAGAGCTGGGAGGCGGTGGGATTCTGGATGTCGGATGCTACACGATGTCGGTCGCCCGGATGATTGCGGGGGCAACATGCGGGAAGCCGTTTGAAAATCCGTCGCGCGTGCTCGGCGTCTCGGTGCCGGCACCGACCGGGGTGGATTTGATCGCCGCGGCAACTTTGGAATTTCCCGGTGGCCTCCTTGCCCAGGTTTTCTGCGGCGTCGGCCTCACGAGGGAGCAGGATTTGCAAATCGTCGGCGAGGAGGGACGGATACGGGTTCCGCATTTCTGGAATCCCCCGGGGCAGATCGAGATCCACCGGGGAGACGGTGTGACCGTCGAACCGGCATCCGGGTCCCCCCACAAATACGCCTTGGAAGCGGACGCCGTCGCGCGGGCGCTTCCCGGGCTGGAGTCGCCGCACATGTCGTGGGAAGACAGCCTGGGGAATGCCGCCGCGCTCGATGCCTGGCTGGCCGGCACCGGTTAAGGAGCCCCTCTGTCAAAGCCGAAGAGCGGTCTGGCCGCCGTCGGCGTTCCACCGGTTGATCAGCATGTCGAACCGCTTCGCGTGGTTGGCGTAAGACGGGTATCTGGCATTGTTGGTCTGGGGTTTGTAGCGCCAGTGTTTGTAGGCCCAGAGCCAGCATTCCGGGTGCTCGTGGACGCCGGGTTCGAGCGCGTTCCAGCAGCGCTGGACGATGTCGCGCGGGTCGGCGTCGGGCGGGCATTCGATCGGCGGGTGGTGGATGATGCGGTATTTCCCCGCAGGGCCGGGGCGGCACTCGACCGGGACGATGGCGGCACCTGTCCTTTGCGCGAGGGCGGCGTGGGTTTGGGTCACGCTGGCGAGCAGGCCCCCGAAGGTGTCGATGAGGACGCTGCCTTCGCGCGGGTCGAGGTTCAGATCGCAGAGCATGCCAAATTTTCCGCCGCCTTTGAGGTATTTGAGCATGCGGAGCATCGCGCGTTCCTGCGGGATGACCTGGTTGCCGGTGCTCGTGCGCAGGCGGTCGAACACCGGGCCGAGCAGCGGGTTCTTGAAGCGCTGGGCGATGACCGGTCCCGGGCAGATCGTGTAGGCGCCGGCGAGGGCGAGCCACTCGAAGTTCCCGAAGTGGAAGCACGCGTAGATCGCGGGCCTTTTCGGATCCTTGCGCACATAATCCGCGTCCCAGCCCTCGAAGACGACGTGGCGGTCGAAAAACTTCTCGTCCATGTTCGGCGCCCAGAAGAGCTCGAACATCGTGCGGGCAAAGGTGACATACGAGCCGCGGGCGATCCGCGATTTCTGCGCCGCGGAAAATTTTCCCGGGAACGCGGCCCCGATATTTTCCAGCGCGACCGAGTGGCCGCGCAGATCCAGCCAGAAGACGAGCGAACCAAACGCCTTGGCGAGCGCCGGCAGGAACCCGAACGGAAGGCGCATGACGAACCACGCGCTTGCCACGAGCCCGGCGTATTCGATTCTCTCCCGGAGCGAGGGCACGGTTATTTGCGTTCGATGCGGGGGAACACGGGAACCGGTTCCCCCAGTTGATGGCCGTCGGCCAGCAGTCCCCACCCGCATTGGGCCAGGCTCACGGGACCGTCCCATGCCAGTTGGGCGCGAATGGCGGCGGCCGATTCGGGGATGATGGGCGTGATGAGGATCGAGACAATCCGCAGGGCCTCCGCCAGCGAATAGAGGACCTCGTCGAGCTTGTCGGCGGATGCGGGGTCCTTCGCGAGTTTCCACGGGGCGGACTCTTCGACGTAGGCGTTGCAACGGACGATGATCTCCCATGCGGACTCGATGGCGGCGTGGACTTCGAATGCGTCCATACGGCGCGAGAAGGCCGCGCATTTTTCCGCGACGAACGGCGCGAGCGGGGAGCCCGCTTTTTTCAAAATCCCGTTCCGGTAGTGCCGGGCCATGCTGAGGGAGCGGTTGAGCAGGTTGCCGAGGCTGTTGGCGAGGTCGGTGTTGTAGCGCTGGACGAGCCGCTCCTCGCTGAAATCCGCGTCCCTTCCGGTCGCGATGTCGCTCAGCAGGTAATACCTTGTGGCCGCGACGCCGAACGTGTCCGCCAGCACGGCGGGATTCACGATGTTGCCTTCGCTCTTGCTCATCTTTGATCCGCCGATGTTCCACCATCCGTGGACCAGCAGAGCCGGGATCTCGTCGTCCGCGAACCCGCAGGCCTTGAGCATGATCGGCCAGTAGATCCCGTGCGGCGGCACCAGGATGTCCTTGCCGATGACATGCAAAGCGGGCCAGCGCGAGCGGAACAGGGAATTGTCCGCGCCGGGGGTCGGGTCGTAGCCGGCGAAGCTCACGTAGTTCGAGAGCGCGTCGAACCAGACGTACGTGACAAAATCTTTGTCGAACGGCAGCTCGATCCCCCATTCGAGGCGGGACTTCGGGCGCGAGATGCAGAGGTCGCCGGTCATTTTTTCCACGGCGTTGCGGAGTTCGGAGACGCGGAAATCCGGGACGACAAACGGGGTTCCCGCAGCCGAGCGCGAGTCGATGAGGTCGAGCAGCCACTGGCGGTGCGCGGCGAGCTTGAAAAAATAATTCTCTTCCTCGATGAGGACGACCTCTCCCCACTCCGGGCCGAATTCCCCGTCCGGCCCGCGTTCCTTGTCGGTCAGGAATTGTTCTTGGCGGACGCTGTAATATCCGGCCTGCTTGGCTTTGTAGAAATGGCCGGTGTCCCAGAGGAGTTGGAGCATCGCCTGCACGCAGCTCTTGTGGAGCGGTTCGACCGTTGCGGCCCACGCGTCGTAGCTGATGTCGAGCGTCTTCCAGAGGGCGAGAAATTTCGCCGTGATGCCCGCGACAAATTCCGCCGGGGCGACGCCCTGTTTTTGCGCGGACTGCTGGACTTTTTGCCCGTGCTGGTCCACGCCGGTGAGAAAGAAGACATCGTTCCCCTTGAGCCGCTGGTATCGGGCGATCGCGTCCGCGAGCACCTTTTCGTAAGCGTGGCCGATGTGCGGGGCGCCGTTCGTGTAGTCGATGGCGGTGGTGATGAAGAAGCGCATCAGCTCTGGGTTTTTCCCGGAATGCTGATCTTCGCATCCTCGCGGCTGATCCGCAGCCATTCCGCGAACAACATGCCGCGCTTGTTTTCCAGCAGGCTCTGCCGGATTTCGTCGCGCTTGGCGTCGAGTTCCTTGTCGGCCAGCGGCCCGCGGGATTGCAGGTAAACGCACAGCCCGCCCCACGGGGCCGCCTCGAACCCGGAAAGCTCGCCGTCCTTGAGCGAAAGCGTCGCCGAGACGACGCGGCGCTGGTCGGGTGTGAGTTTGTCTCCCATCGGGACGATGTTGTCCAGCGACTCGACCGCCAGGCCGGCATCCTTGGCGGCATCGGCGAATTTTTTCCCGGAGCCGAGCGCGGCGCGGAGGGCCTTGATTTTTTCCGCGGCCGTGGAATGGAGCGCCTGGTCTGCCTTGGTTCCGCGGAGGTTTGCTTCGATGGCAGGCGTGGCCTCGGCCAGCGTGAGCGGGCGCGCCGGGTTCAACTCGGAAAGTTCCACCACATAAAACGCGTCGCCCGAATCGATGATGTCGCTGACTTTGCCGACTGCCGGGAGCAGGAATGCCTGCGGGGCGAGCGCCGCGACGACTTCCTTCGGCGCGATTTTCGAGAGGATGTCCTTGATCTGCTTTTCGGCATCCGCCCCGACCTGAGTGACCGCCGGGAGCGCGCCGGTACGGTCGAATGCCGGGGTGCTCCGGACGGTGAGGCCCGTGGCGGCGGCGGCCTTATCGAACGGCGTGTTGGCGAGCAAGTCCGTAAATTTCTTGGCGTTATCGACGAGCTTCTGGAGCTCGTCCACTTTCGCCCGGCCCTCGAGCTTCGTCCCCATCGGCAGCTCGAATGACACGTAGCGGACCGCCCGGGTTTCCCTCGTGTTCAGGCTGGCTTTGTTCCTTTCAAAAAAACCCGCGATTTCCTCCGGGGCGACCTGGACGCTTTTGGCCGCATCCTCCGCGTTGAACCGGACGAACTCCGCCGTCACCGGCTGGAGGACCCGGGCGGTTTCGCGGATTTCTTTTTCCCCGACAGAGACCGGGGATTCGACGACCGCCTCGATCCGCTCCAGCCGCAGCACATCGCGCATCACCTCCTCGATCTGCCGTTCCGTGAACCCCATCGGGCTCAGATTGTCCCGAACGAATGCCCCGTATTTCAGCGGATCAAATTGGTTCCCGGTTTGGAAAAGGGGAATCGCTTTGATCCGGTCGGCTACTTGGAGGTCGGTTGGCTCGACCCCGAGAACGCGGGCCTGGTGTTGGAGAACGAGGAGGTTCCAGACGAACGAGGAGATCGCGGTGGCTTGATCCGCGCCCGTGTCCGCAAGTTTGGAGAGCAGGTCGTATTGGCCGAGCTCCAGCGTGAGCCGGTAATTTCTCGCCTGCCGGTCCAGGGCGCCGGGCGTCAGCGTCTGCCCGTAGATTTTCGGGCTCCGGGTCGCGGCGAGATCATCGATCGGGCCCCTGTTGTAAAGGACGATGAAGGCGACAATCGTGAGGATGGCGATGACGAGCATCAGCCCACGCTGGTTTTTTCGAAGAAGGTTGATCATGAAATTTACTGGGAAACTGTTGATTTGCGGGGAAAAAGTGATTAAAGCGTTTGGGCGATGAAAGCAAGCGTCTCCCCAGTTGCCGCGATTTTTGCGGTTTGGCTCCTGGCATCTGTCGCCCCGGTCTGCCGGGCCCAGGATGCTGTCGTGCAGAAGGACGGGCAGCGGCGCGAGGGCCAGATTCTCGGGTTGAAGTCGGGTGCCATCCGCATCAAAATCGGCCCGGCGGAAACCGGGATCCCGATGGCAAACGTCGCCTCGGTGACCATGGCGGCCCCCAAGGCTTACACCGATGCCCTGGCGCTCTGGCAGAAGGGCGACGCAGCGAAAACCCTCCCGGTGCTGGCCCCGCTGGTCGAGAATTTCAGCGGGCTTCCGACGCCGTGGGCCGAGCGGGCGTGCGCCCTCCTCGGCGAAGTCTATCTCGCCGCATCGCAGGTTGACAAAGCGGAGGCGGCGTTCGCGGACTTTCAAAAACTCTACCCGGATGCCGGGAGCAGCGTGGATATCGGGCTCGCGGAGCTGGCCATCGCCAAGAAGGATTACGACGGTGCCCGCGCGAAACTGGTCCCGATCGTCGAGAAGGCCAAAGCCACGAAGCTCCCCGATTCCGACACCAGCGCCGTTTACGGGCAGGCGCTTTACCTGCTCGGGCAGGTCCAGGAATCCTCCGCGGAAAATGCGGAAGCGCTTGAAAACTACCTGCTCGCTGTCACACTTTTTCACGAGGATCAGGCCGTTGTTGCAAAAGCGGCCGAACGCGCCAATGCTCTGAAAGAAAAAAACGTGATCGTCCCCTGAAAATTCCTCAATCTCCACCATGCAAAAAATGAAACCAACCCGTTGTCTGTCCCTCCTGCTGCCCCTCCTGCTGCTCGCTCTCACCAGCCCGCTGGCCTTCGCCGCGGAAGGGGGGCGCGAGGAAAACTTGAACATGATCCAGACAATCATCAAGGGGGGGCCGCTGATCGTCATGATCTGGATCGGCATCCTCGGCACCTCGATGACCATGCTGACGTTCATCATCCAGCTTTTCATTACCATGCGAGACGAACAGCTGGCTCCCAGCGCCTTGGTGGAGTCGCTCGAGAGCACGATCCGCGCGGGAAATTACCAGGAAGCCTGGGAAATCTGCCGCGCGAACAAAGCCTATGTCGCGCAGGTTCTCAAGGGGGCCCTCGAACGCCTCGGGCGCGGCAAGGAGGCCGTCGAAACCGCGCTCGTCGAGCACGGGATCCGCGAAGCCCAGACGCTCAAAACCAAGAACAGCTACCTCTCGGTCATCGGGGTTATCGCGCCGATGATCGGGCTGCTCGGGACGGTTATCGGAATGATGGGGGCGTTCGCCGTTCTGGGTGCCTCCGGCGTGGCGGAGCCCCGCACGCTGGCGCTCCGCATCGGCGAGGTGCTCACGGCGACCGCGAGCGGCCTCTTCATCGCCATTCCGGCTTTCATTTTCTACTACTATTTCCGCAACCGCGGGACCATCGTCTTGGTGAACGCCGACGACAAATTGAACCGCATCATCGAGGACATCCCGTTCGAAGAGCTGGCCGGGGTGCGCATCGGGGAGAATTTTGAAGCGGGGGCGGGGGCGCCCGGGGTTTCCCACAGTTCCCGGAAAGTGTCGGTGGCCCTCACCACGAACTGCCCGGTGTGCAACGGGGCGATCCAGGCCGGCCAGAACCCCTGCCCTCACTGCGCGGCCACGCTGGACTGGGCCTGATCCTCATGTCTGAAGCCGCACACCAGCACGGGAAGAAAAAACGCAAAAAAGCGGATCAGGAGATCGATCCGGAATTCCAGATTGCGCCGATGATCGACATCCTTCTCGTGCTGCTGGTTTTCTTCATGTCCATCAGCACGACCGAGGTTCTGCAGGCGAACAAGAATGTGACGCTTCCGGTGGCGAAGGAAGCGAAGGATGCAAAAAAGACAAACGATGGCCAGGTCATCATCAATGTCACCTATGTCCCGACAAACAACTTAACCGGCATCGAGGTGAACGAAAAAGTCTACCATTCGCCGATGGAGCTTGTGGGCCTGCTGAAGAACAAGGTGGCCACAAACCCGATGGTCCGGGTTTTGATCCGGGCCGACAAAGAGGTGAAGTATGAATACATGCGCCAGCTCCTCGAGGCCGTCGGCGCCTCCGGGGTCAGCAATGTCACCTTTTCCGTGGTGGACAAGGAAACCCCCGGAGCAAAGCATTCCTGAGCTTCCGCGCATCGGGACAATTCAACCTCAACTGGAAATAAAACTATGGCAGGTGGTGGAGCATCAGAAGACGGGGATATCGGGTTTCAAATCGCGCCGATGGTGGACGTGGTGTTCGTCCTCCTGCTTTTTTTCATGTCCTGCGCGGGCCAGCAGATCATCGAGAAGGAGCTGAACATCAACCTGCCCAGCGGGAATACGGCCAACCTCAACGCCATTCCCACGACGCCGATCATCATCGACATCTTCCCGGATGGAAAAGTGCAGAGCAGCGGGAAGGTCTATGATTCGCCGACCAGCAAAGACATGCCCGAACTCAAGGCCTGGTTGAAGGACACGATCTCGAAATTTGGAGACAAGGACCCGGTGATCATCCGCCCCGATCCCCAGACGAAACACGAGCGGATCATGGATGTCCTCAACGCCGCCTCCGCCTCTGGCGTGACCAAGCTGTCCTTCAGTTGAAGGGCGCCGCGCCAAGGTTCCAGCCGATGCGAATTTTCTGGATCACGGCCGGCGTTCTCTTGGCTGCGGCTGTCGCCGCTTTGGTCGGGGGCTCGATGTGGGTCGGCTCGTATGTCCGCAGCGACGCCTTTCTCTCGCTCGTCTCCGACGCCACCGGGACGGCCTTTGATGCGACCGCGGGATTCGAGCCGCTTCGCTGGAACGGCTCGTCCGTGTATTCCGAATCCGCGAAGCTCGAGGGGAAATCCGGGACCACCCTCAACAAAATGGAGGCCCGACAGCTCCGCGCAGAAGTGGATTGGAGGGCGGCTTTCTCGGGGGCCTGGCGGGTGGATGAAATTTCGATTTCGCGCCTCGAGGGAGATTGGACCCCCGCCCCGAAAAATTCCCGCGCCGCCAAATCGCCGGCCTCCGACAACTCGAAATCCCCGGCGGGCCTCGCCTCCCTCCTGCCGCACCGGTTCGAGTTCGGGATCCTGAAAATCGGGGCGGCCAGCCTGGCGTTCGGCGGGGTGAGGATCGCGGATTCCGCAATTTCCATCAAGCCGGACGGCGCAGGGTGGTTGTTCCAGGGAACCGGCGGGGAGCTCCGGCTTCCCTGCCCGCCCGCGCTGGCGATCTCCGGCTTTCGTGCCCGGGAACAGGGCGGAGATTATTATCTTACCGAGGGAAATCTCCGTCTCGGAGAAAACGGAAAAGTCACCGCCTCCGGGGAATCCACAGGAGGCGGAAAGCTCCAGGTTTCGTGGGAGGGAGTCAAAACCGCCGACGTGCTGGCCGGGGAGTGGGGAAAGCGTTTGGACGGAATCCTTTCCGGCAACGCCCTCATCACGCTTCCGGACCGCGCGACCGGTGCCTTTCAACTCAGGGATGGCCACCTCGAAAATGTCCCCCTCCTCGCGACCGTCGCCGAATTCACGGGGAACCCCGCGTTCCGCCGGATGCCGCTCCAGGAAATCAGCGGGGATTTCGATTACGCCAAGGGAACTCTCCGGATCAAAAATTTTGCCGCGGAGTCCAAAGGGTTGATGCGGATCGAGGGATCGGCAACGCTCGGGCAGAGGGGGGAACTCGAAGGGCATTTCCAGATCGGGGTGACACCGCAGACTTTGCAGTGGCTGCCGGGATCCCGCGAGCGGGTTTTTGTGAGTGCCAGGGACGGGTATGTTTGGGCGGATCTCGCGGTGGGCGGGACGCTCGATCACCCCACCGAAAACCTCTCGCCCCGTCTCTCCGCGGCGATGGGGAGCGCGGTGATCGAGAAAGGGGCCAACCTCATCAAGGACAACGCCCCAGGAGCCGCTGTCGAAGGGGTCAAAAGTGTCCTCGATATCCTGAAGCCTCTCGTCCCCTGACCTGCCGCCGAAATAGAGCCTGTTGAACAAAACGTGACAACCGAGTGGCGCTTTTTGTTCAAAAAAACTTCAAAAAAGTTTTGACTCCTAGTTTTTCGCCATTAAACCACTTGGCACGACCCATGCTATAGAGGCCCTCGATATGCCTCAAAGGCATGAAAACCAGGGCGAGCTTTCCGGAAGCGGGGGGACTGCCCAACAAAAAACAAAAAACAAAAATGAAAATCGCTACCAAAATCGTTTCGATGGTGAGTCTGGCGGCCGTCCTCGCGGGCAGCCCGCTGCTCGCCCAATCGACCTCCACAGATGGAAAAACCTTCAAGGACAAAGTCGTGGTGGAAGAACCCACCAAGTGGTATGGGGCTTCGCTCAGCACGGGCTGGGACAGCCTCTATATGTTCCGCGGGGTGAACGTCCTCTCCCACGGGGCCTACGGCAACACCAGCAACTACGGGTCCGGCATCTACTGGACCGACCTGGAGTTCGACTGGAATATCACGCCCAATGATGTCCTCGCAGTGGGAAGCTGGGCTGCCTTCGGCACCTCGAACACTTCCTACAAAGAAGTGGACATCTACACGAGCTATACCCACACCTTCGGCAAAGACTTTGCCCTCAGTGCCGGGTATATCTTCTACTACGTGTTCCCGACCGGCTACGACCTCTATTCGAACGAGCTCAATGTGAAGGCGGCTTACACCTTCCACATCGGTTCCGCCACCGTGACTCCGTCGATCGCCTACTTCTTCAACATCGGCCCGAATCTTGACACCAGCGTGCACGGTCTCGCCAAGTCGGATTCCAGCTACCTCCTGCTCCGCGTGGACGGCAACGTGCCGCTCTACAAGGACATCGTCGCCCTGGCGCCGTGGATCTCGTATGGGACGAACTTCGAATACAACTCGAGGCTCACGAACAGCGGGTCGTTGGATTTCTTCAACGGGGCCAACAACATGGAATTCGGGATTGCAGTCCCGGTTAAGATCAACAGCGTGATCAGCGTCTCCGGGTATGCGGCCTACAGCTACGCCTTCTACAACCTGGGTGGAACCACAAATGCCAACACGGCTTACGGCGGCGCGAAGGTGACCTTCACGTTCTAAGCGGGAACAAACAAAAACTTAACAAACCCTTCCGGCTTCGGCCGGAAGGGTTTTTTTGTTTGGTGCGCCGGTTGATCATACCATTCCCACATCGGAACAGGTGGAATCGACGGATGGCGAGCCATCCCTGCCGGCGGGTGGGAGGGCGGTTTCGCCGAACACCGCCGTAATATTTGACCCGTCACGCCAATGCGTTTGGTATTCTGCGCCTGCAACCAAAGCCAGTGTCCAAATGCAGGCGCGGACGCCCGGCCCCCTGCGCGCGGCGTCAGCCGAGCATGTCGGCGACCATCGCGCGCTCGTCGGCGAGCTCCTTGTTGGTGGCGGCGATTTTTGACTTTGCGAAGGCGTCGAGTTCGAGGCCGGTGATGACTTCGTAGGCACCCGGGGCGGTCGTCTTCACGGGGAGACCTGCCCAGACTTCGGGGTCGAACCCGTAGAGGCCGTTGGATTTGACGGCGACCGAGTGGATGGCACCGACGGTCGAGAGATCGTGAACGTGGTCCACCAACGAGCTGGCAGCGGAGGCGGCGGAGGAAGCCCCGCGAGCCGCGATGATCGCCGCGCCGCGCTTGCCGACCGTCTCGCAGAACGGCCCCTGCAGCCAGGCGGCATCCTTGATCACCTCCGCGGCAGGTTTTCCCGAGATCGTCGCCAGACCGAACGCCGGGAACATCGAAGGGCTGTGGTTGCCGAAAATAAAAATGTCCTTCACGTCGGTCGTCTGGACGCCGGCCTTTTTGGCGAGCTGTGTCCGGGCGCGGTTCTGGTCGAGGCGGACCATCGCCGTGAACCGGTCGGGCGTGAGGCGGCGGGCCTTGCTGGCGGCGATCATGCAGTTCGTGTTCGCCGGATTGCCGACCACCGCGACGCGGGCGTCGTCCGCCGCGACCTCGTCGATGATCTTGCCCTGCGCGGTGAAAATTTTCCCGTTGTCCTTGAGGAGATCGGCGCGCTCCATCCCGGGCCCGCGCGGCTTCGCGCCGACGAGCAGGCCCCAGTTGGCACCCCCGAACCCGACTTTCGGGTCGTCGGTCAGCACGATTCCCTTGAGCAGCGGAAACGCGCAGTCGTCGAGCTCCATGGCTACCCCCTCGAGGGCTTTCATCACTTTTTCCACCGGCACTTCCAGAAGATGGAGGATCACCGGCTGGTCGGGACCAAACATCGCGCCGGAGGCAATGCGGGGAAGAAGGGCATATCCAATTTGGCCGGCGGCGCCGGTCACGGCAACTTTGATGGGTGATTTCATATCGTTGGTGAAACTAATGAACAGGTTCGCCCCGCCAAGCAAAATCTTCGGGGCGCGGGCGGGGAATGGGCCTGCTCCTTGCCCACGAAATCGCGGACACATTCCGGAGAGGCGCGAGCATGAGAAACACAATGAAAAGCGCTCTCAGGAAAAAAGGGCCTTCTCAAAACCGAGGCGATCCGATGCCTGTTTGGTGGAGAAGAGGGAGCGGACGTCTCCGGCTTGCGGAGCGGAAAAATTTGGCAGCGCTGAAAAAATCGGGTAAACGGACTCATGGTTCCGCAGGAAGATCTTCAGCGCCCGGTCCTCGACTTTTGTTCGAAGGATTTCCCGGTTCTGGACGAGAGCCTGACGACCGGCGAGGCGATCGAATCGCTGCGGGCGCGAGGGCTGAGGGACCAGATCGTTTACTTTTACGTGACGGATCCCGAGGGGAAGCTGGCGGGAGTCCTGCCCGCGAAGCGCCTGCTCACCGACCCCGTGGACACGCCGGTCGCCTCGGCCATGATCCGGCGGGTCGTGGCCATCCCGTCGAAAGCGACCCTGCTCGAAGCGTGCGAATTTTTTGTCCTGCACAACTTCCTCGCGTTTCCGGTCGTGGACGCGGGCGGGAAAATCGCCGGCGTGCTCGACGTGCGCGTGTTCACCGGCGAGGTGCTCGACCTCGCCGAGCGGGAGCAGATGAAGGACCTGTTCCAGTCGCTGGGCTTCCGGGTTTCCGCCCTGCGCAGCGCCTCCGCCTGGGGGGCGTTCGCGCTGAGATTCCCTTGGCTCCTCGCCACGATTGCGGGCGGCACGCTCTGCGCGCTCTTGGCCGGGGCGTTCGCGCAGACACTGGAGCAGCGGATCGTGCTCGCGTTTTTTCTCACCATGGTGCTCGGGCTCGGGGAAAGCGTGAGCGCCCAGTCGGTCGTCGTGACCCTCCAGGCGATGCACCGCTCGAAGCCGACCATGGCCTGGCTGCTCAAAACCCTCGGAAAGGAATTTCTCACCGCAGGCCTTCTCGGCGCCGCCTGCGGCCTGCTCGTCGGCCTGATCGTGGCGTTCTGGAAACACGATCTGCCCGCGGCGCTGGCGATCGGAACAAGCATTTTGCTCTCGATGATCACCGCCTGCCTGCTCGGGGTCGTCATCCCGGCGGGCGCACGCGCCCTGAAACTGGATCCCCGGATCGCCGCTGGCCCGCTCGCCCTCGCGCTGGCCGACATCTGCACGCTCGCGCTCTATTTTGGCCTCGCCAATTTCGTCCTCCTGCACTTATCGTAAAAGGTTCCATTTCTTCTTTTACATGAAAACCAAACGAGCCACGAAACCTTCCGCCAAACCCGCTCCGGAGCGCGGGAAAGTCATGAACGGGGCGGAAATCCTCGTCGAATGCCTCGAGCGCGAGGGGGTGGATGTCATCTTCGCCTACCCGGGCGGGTGCTCGATGCCGCTTCACCAGGCCTTGACCAAAACCAAAAAAATCCGCACGATCCTCCCCCGCCACGAGCAGGGCGGGGTGTTCGCCGCGGAGGGCTACGCGCGCGTGACCGGCAAAGCCGGGGTCTGCATGGCGACCTCCGGACCCGGCGCCACGAACCTCGTGACCGGCATCGCCGACGCCTACATGGATTCCATCCCCCTGGTGGCGATCACCGGGCAGGTTTCGCAGGACATGATCGGCCGCGGGGCGTTCCAGGAGACCGACGTGTTCGGCGTGACGCTCCCGATGGTGAAGCACAGCTACCTCGTGTGGGACATCAACGAGATCCCGCGCATCGTCAAGGAGGCGTTCTATATCGCGCAATCCGGCCGGCCCGGCCCGGTGCTGATCGACATTCCGAAAAACATCCAGAACCAGACCGCGCAGCCGGTTTTCCCGAATTCGGTGAACCTGCGCGGATACCATCCGGACAAAAAAGCGGACGACGCGGATTTGCGCGAGCTGCTCGGCCTGCTCGAACACGCGAAGCGCCCGATGATTTATTGCGGCGGCGGCGTGATCTCCGGCGAGGCCTCGGCCGAGCTTCTCGAGTTTGCGGAACGCGCCCAGATCCCCGTGGCCACGACGCTCATGGGCATCGGCTGTTTTCCGGAAACCCACGCGCTCTCGCTCAAATGGCTCGGAATGCACGGCACGGTTTACGCCAACAACGCCGTGAACGAGGCGGACGTCCTCCTCGCCATCGGCGTGCGCTTCGACGACCGCGTGACCGGCAAGGTCGAAAAATTCTGCGAGCACGGGACGATCGTCCACATCGACATCGACAACTCCGAGATCAACAAGAACAAGCTCGTGCGGCTGCCGATCCTCAGCGATTTGAAATACGCCCTCGGCCGCCTGAACAAGACGCTCGAAAAGGCCGGCCTCAAAAGGGTCGCCAATGGCCACGTCCGCTACTCCGACTGGTATCGCCAGATCGCGAAATGGAAAGCGGCCAACCCGCTCGACTACAAGGATACGCCGGATGCCATCCAGCCACAGCACGTGATCCGGGAACTTTACGGCCTCACGAAGGGCGATGCCATCATCACGACCGGCGTAGGCCAGCACCAGATGTGGGCGGGGCAGTTCTACGATTTCACCAAGCCGCGCACGTTTGTGACCTCGGCCGGCCTCGGCTCGATGGGCTTCGGGTATCCCGCCGCGGTGGGAGCCAAGGTCGCGCGTCCGGACAAGGAAGTCATCGACATAGACGGCGACGGATCGTTCCTCATGAACGTGCAGGAACTCGCCACCGCGCACATCGAGGGGATCGCCGCCAAGGCGATCATCCTGAACAACCAGCATCTCGGCATGGTCGTGCAGTGGGAGGACCGCTTCCACGGCGGGAACCGCGGCCACACGTTCCTCGGCGACCCGAAGGACCTCAAGCGGATCTACCCCGACTACGTGCAGATCTGCAAGGGCTTCGGCGTCACCTGCGAGCGCGTGACCCACAAGAAAGACCTGCGCTCCGCCATCGGGCGACTGCTCGCCTCGAAGGAAGTTTACGTCCTCGACGTGATGACTCCCTACACCGAGCACGTGCTCCCGATGATCCCGTCCGGGCGGACCTACAAGGACATCATCACCGAGTAGCCGGCCCCGCGAAGCCGGAGCGGCCGCGATCCCTTCAATTTGAAGAAGATCAGACCGTGAACGCTTTCGGCGGGCCGAGGATTTCGCGGAGGATGACCGCCTGGCGGATGCCGTCGTGCGAGCGCAGGGCGGCGGAGAGAGGAGAGTCGGCAGCGGCGGGAGGAATCGCGGCCGCGCGGGTGTCGGGATTTTGGAAGCGGGGTTTGGGTGAGACCGTTGGCCGGTAGGCTGGCAGCGGCGGGAGCGCGGGAGGAGCTTCGCGGACGACCGGCCGGGGAGGAAGTTCTTCTTCCTCCGGCGGCAACCCGAGCGCTTCCATGAGCCGGCGCATGTCCGGGGAAGGAGCGATGACGGGCCGATGCTGGGATTCGGGGTTCTCCGCCTGATGCGGCGCGGGATGAAAGGGATCGCCCTCGGGAATTCCCAGGCGCTGGCGCTCGAGCTTCCGCTCCTCGCGGATTTCCGCAGAACGTTTCACCGCCCAGTTCACCAGGCTGATGAGCCCGATGATGGCGATGATGACAACCTGTTCCATGACGCGAGTGCCGGTGCCGGGCGAGGGAAAACTCAGTGGCCCGGATGTTTTTCCGGGCCCGCGATGCTCTCGCGCATCTGGGTGTCGGACTGGATGTTTTTCATTTTCACGTAATCCATGATGCCGAGGTTGCCGCTGCGGAACGCTTCGGCCATCGCCTGCGGGACCTGGGCCTCGGCCTCGACGACTTTCGCCCGCATCTCCTGGGTGCGCGCCTTCATCTCCTGCTCGCTGGCGACGGCGGCGGCGCGGCGCATCTCCGCCTTCGCCTGGGCGACGACCTTGTCGGCCTCGGCCTGCTCGGCCTGCAGCTTCGCGCCGATGTTGTCGCCGATGTCCACATCCGCGATGTCCACCGACAAAATTTCAAACGCGGTCCCGCTGTCGAGGCCCTTGGCGAGAACCGTCTTGGAAATCCTGTCGGGGTTTTCGAGGACGTCCTTGTAGGAGAGCGCGGAGCCGATCGAGGTCACGATGCCCTCGCCGACGCGGGCGATGATGGTTTCCTCGGTGGCGCCGCCGACGAACCGGTCGAGGTTCGAGCGCACGGTGACGCGGGCGCGGACCTTGACTCCGATGCCGTCGCGCGCGACGGCGTCGATGGTGACCTTCCCGGTCGCTGGGTTCGGGCAGTCGATGACCTTGGGGTTGATGCTGGTGCGGACCGCTTCGAGGACGGTCTTGCTGGTGCCCTTGATCGCGAGGTCGATCGCGCAGGCGCGGTTGAAATCGAGCGTGATGCCGGCCTTGTCGGCGGCGATGAGCGCCAGCACGACGTGCGGGACATTTCCTCCGGAAAGATAATGGGCTTCGAGCAGATCCGTTTCCAGCGGGATGCCCGCCTTGACCGCCGTGATCCGGCTGTCAACGATCATGCCGACGGGAACCTTCCTGAGGCGCATGCCGATAAGCTTCGAAAACGGGACCGGCGCGTCGGCGATCTTCGCCCGAAGCCAGACCCCGAAAAAGTTGGCGAGGATGATGACGAGCACCAGGCCGACGACGAGGACGATTCCAAATACGATGTAGATGGCGAGCTGGGAGAGTTCTGTGATCATGGTTCAGTGGGATGGTGGACCGGGATTATTGCACAAGAATCCGCGCCTGGGGGGAATTTTTTTCGCCCCCGCGGCGGGTCAGTAGAATTCCTTGAGCTCCGGGAGGGAGGGGAAATGTAACGATCCTGTCACATGGCATTTTGAAAAATCTTGCACGGGCTCACGTCCGGTGGAAAATGCCGTCGTGTCTCCCTCATTGGCCGAATTCATCGGCACGGCGCTGCTCATTGTTCTGGGTGACGGCGTCGTGGCGAACGTGCTCTTGAACGAAAGCAAAGGGCGAGGTTCGGGATGGATCGTGATCACCGCCGGATGGGGATTTTCCGTGTTTGTCGCCGTGTTCGCGGTGGGCCGGGTGAGCGGGGCGCATCTGAACCCCGCCGTCTCGGTCGCGATGGCGCTCGCGGGAAATTTCCCATGGGAGTCGGTTCCCGCCTACATCCTTGCCCAAATGCTCGGTGCCATGGCCGGCGCGGGCGTCGTCTGGCTGGCCTACCTGCCGCACTGGAAAATCACCGGGGATCCGGCCGCGAAGCTCGCGATTTTCTGCACCGCTCCGGCCATCCGCTCGGCCCCTTCGAACCTGCTCTGCGAAATTATCGGCACATTTGTTCTGCTCTTCGGAATATTCTGCTTGAAGGGAGCTACCGGCCATCCGCAGGGAGGAGCGGTCTATCCCATCGATCTCGGCGCGCTCGGGGCCCTGCCCGTCGGCCTGCTCGTCTGGGCGATCGGCCTCTCCCTCGGCGGGCCGACCGGCTACGCCATCAATCCCGCCCGCGACCTGGGGCCGCGGATCGCGCACGCGGTTCTGCCCGTCGCCGGAAAAGGCGGCAGCGACTGGCCGTATGCATGGATCCCGGTGGCAGGACCATTGATCGGCGGATCGCTCGCCGCGGCTCTCTACGCCGCCCTCGGAAAATTTTAGCCTCCATAAACATATCCCCGCGATCTCCGGGAGTTGACAAGAGATCGCTGGTGAATCATCATGTTTCACATGAGAACCGTCACCGTCCGCGACCTTCGGCAGAATTTTCCGAAAATCGAACGCTGGCTGGAGGGGGAAGAATTTATCACCATCACCAAGCGGGCCAAGCCGGTGGCCTTGCTTTCGTTGCCGCCCGAGACCCACAAAAAGCCGACGAAATCGGAAATCCGGGCGCGTTGGAGCCGAAGCCCGGCCGGGCCGCGCCTCCCGGGTCGCGTCCTGGGAGAAATTTGCGAAGAGCGACACCGGGATTCCGGGAAGTAGCGGACCAAGGCAGTTGACCATGCATTACGCCGACACGAGCTTCCTGGCCGCGCTCTACCTGAATATAGACAGCCTTCACCGCAAGGCGGCGCGATTTATGTCCGAAACCGCGCCCGTTGTTTTTTTTCACCCCGTTCAACCGGGTGGAACTGCGGAATTCGATCCGTCAGCGGTTTTATCGGGAACAGCTTCAGATCTCGGACGCACACGAGATCTTCACCGAAATCGACGCCGATCTTCGGGATGGCTTTCTTGTTCACACGCCGATCCGCCACGCGGAAGTTTTCCGTCTCGCCGATGAGCTTTCGGAAAAACAGCCCGGCCAACGGACGCTGGATTTGTTGCATGTGGTTTCCGCCGCCGCCCTGAAATCCCGGCTCTTCCTGACGTTTGACGAACGCCAGGCCGCGCTTGCCAAAGCCGCCGGACTGCGAGTCAACCCCTGACCGGCAGCCACCGTTGCCGATGTCTTTTTCTGACGCGGTCGGCCTCGGTTTCGCGACGGGCGACGGTCTTCCTTGCAACTGTGCGGTTGCGTGCCCCTGGAACTTCTGCGATACATTATGCCATGAGTGCGCAACGGAAGTTCAACGAAAAGAAGGCGACCCAGGCGGCGGCGCATCTGCTCCTGTTGCGTGGCGGGCGAATGAGTTACATGAAGCTCATCAAACTGCTTTACCTCGCAGACCGTGCGGCATTGTTGAAGTGGGGCCGTCCAATCACCACGGACCGATATGTTTCGATGGACCGGGGACCGGTGCTAAGCCGGATTTTTGATCTTGCCACCGATGGCGAAGACCCCGGCGCGAAGCCCATTTGGGCATCGGTCATCTCCGACCCCAGCAATTACGAGGTCAATCTGAAGTGCGAGCCGGACACCGACGAATTGTCCGATGCGGAACTTTCGGTGCTGGATGCTGTTTTTTCCCAATACGGCAATTTGTCCCGTTGGGACCTGGTTGAAGTGACTCACAATCTTCCGGAGTGGAAAAATCCCCGCGGAAGCGCAATTCCCATCAGCTACCTGGACATCCTGAAGGCCGGTGGAAAATCCGATCTCGAAGCCGCTGTCATCGAAGATGAAATTTCCGATCTGGCCGAGGCGGATGCCCTTTTGGGTGCCCGGTGACTCATGGCCGGTTTGGGGGATACTTTCATGCTGCCCAAGCCGGGGCAGGACACGGAGCATCTCTGGGTTTTGATCACCCGAGCAGACCCGGCGACGGGCGGGGCAATCATGGTGAACATCACCACCCAACGGCCACATTCCGACACCACAACCATTCTCGTTGCGGGCGAGCACCCGTTTATCCGGAAGCCTTCCGTTGTCTTTTATGCTGATGCAAGGATGGTGGGCACGGTGCTTTTGGACCGGGCGATTCAGTCCGGTTCATACCGTGCGAATGCACCATTCGCCACAGCAGTTCTTGCCCGGATTCAGGCTGGAGTTGCACAGTCCCCGATGACGCCCAGAAAAATCAAGGCGGCTTACGCTGCCGCGACAGCCGCGGGGTTGGTGTAGCTTCGATCCCACATCGGCTGGCATCGCGCACACACACATTCACAATTTGTGAAATGGAAGCGATGAATCTTGATGGAATTTTCCCCGCTTTGCAATTGTCCTCGGATTACGCGGCTGGCAGAAATCTTTGACTGCCCACATTTTCCCCAGTTTTTACCAACTCACTGGACTGTGCCATAGAAGTCCCAGTCTATGTGCTGGGGAAACCGTTGCCGGTCGGTAATTCGGAAAACAGAAGGATGTCGGCGTTTGACAGCGATGGCCAGTGTTTCTTCGCCAAGCTTCTCTCCCAACAAAGCAAGTGACAAAGATTCTTCCGCGCTTTGCTCGTCAGAAATCGAAAGAAGATCGAGCGCGTTGCGCGCCTTCTCTGCTGCGAGAGCTGCCAGTTCCATGTCGTTTAGAACGGCAAAAAGAACGATAACGGCATCGCCTGTTGAATATTTATTGACCCAACCAATAGCGCGGTCACGAACGGGCTCGGCGAGAACCTGAAGGTAGCCAGTCGCCTCTTCACCCGATGCGCGAAGAGCCGCCACCGCAAAAGCGAGTTTGAAGAAGTCGAGTTCGAGCTTGGATGCCTTTGCCCCCTTGAGGGTTAAACTCGATTTAGCCATTCCGATGATGTGCATTTCGGTGGTCCGGTATTCGTTCCGGTCAACTCTCCTTTCAAGTCCAAAATGTCAATGTGAATGCGTCCGTGGGCGTGATCGCACCGGTCAACTTAGATTATGTCTTTGATCTGCTTTTTCAGACTTTGCTTCCAAGAAGCTGGGAGGCCCTTAACACCAAATCCTTCTAAAGCAGAGTAAAGTTTTGGACGCAGATAATCATCGAATATCACATGGCACGTTTTGCAAAGTGGCATTCCATTAATTTGGGCATCTTGAGCCATTGCATTCTTCCACTCTTTCGAGTCAATAATGCGTGCAGCATCAGGTGGAGAAAAAGCTCGTACACACATTGCACAAGGCTTATATCTATTGTCTTTATCCTTGACTATCTTTTGTTTAACTTTTAGATTAAATCCCGTTTTTTCCTCTTCATTAATACCCCCGAATCGGCCCGGAATACTTGAACTTGCGGACCGTCTTCGTTGCGCCTTCGGTAGTGGTGTAGCTGAGAGTTCCCGCAGGCGTGCCCATGACGTTGATACCATCGCCATCCACGACATCTGCAAATTTCGGGTAGCCGACGAGGAAAACGACCGCATGCCCGGGCCTCCCAATAAGATCGACGTCTAGCAAGAGACCATCTTCGAGCGTCTTGCCGTCGCCGGTGATTTTCTGCATAACTGTGCTCACGATCTGCTCATCGGCGTGTGCGGCCGGTGCAAGGATGAGAGCGATGAGGATTACGGTGATAATGCTGACGAGTTTTGTTTTCATGGGTTTGTTTTTTATTTGGTGTTTGGTTCGAGTTTGGGTTTCTGGTTTAAGCGCCGAATGGGAAAAGGCATCCGAATGCGAAGCAAAAGTAGGCCATGACCTTGTGCTTTTTCCGAACGGTGAGTCCAAAATCCACGTTGTGATTGTGTCGCCCCGACGTGGAATGGTCCTGAAATGCCGGCGGGCCTGCTACTGGCGGTGGCAACGACGGCAGCGGGATGATTCGGTCGTTCTGGATTTGAAGTTCTCGCAGCAGTTTCCATCCGTCCGCACCGGGGTAGAAGCAGGAATCGGTCAATGAGGCCGAACCATTGTCCAGAGCTTGTTTCAGGGCGGGAACTCCCTCCAAAGGCGTTTGTGCGCCGGTGATTGGATTGTAGAGCGTGATGGTCATGTGGTTGGGGAAACCTCGATTGCCATTGCTGTCGTGTCTCGGGTGGGATGTTGGAGAGGATACCATCACCAATATCGAGATGGGGCGGCGAATTCTGAGCGATTCCGAGCTGGTTTTGATTCTGCTTGCGTTGGGTGCGAAATGGAACGATCTGAACTGGCCTCCGCGAACGTGAGTGTGCCTTGACAAGTGGCACTGAAAGTGGCACTTTGAGTTCCATGGAAACGATTTCGATGCTGGATGTGAGGAAGAACACCAAAAGCGTGGTCGGGCGGCTGCTCCGAGGCGAAAGTTTTCGGATCACCTACCGCAACCGTCCTGTTGGCGAGTTGTTTCCTGTGGCGAGCGGCAAGTCCATTTCATCCGATGATCCCGTTTACCGCTTGGCCGAACATGCGGAGGATCTGGGCGGAGGGCTGGATGCGCGGGCGGCCGATGGTTTGATTTACCGCCGATGAAGCCGGTGTTTGTGGATACCATGGGCTGGTATAGTTTGTTTGATCGCCGGGATTCCTGGCACTCCTCCGCCCGCGCTTTGCTGAAGAATCTGGCGGGCAAGAAGGTTCCCCTCCTGACGACGGACTACGTGGTGGACGAAACCGCGACGTTGCTCATGGTCCGTGAAGCCTCGCGTGCACTGGATGCCTTTTTTGAGATGCTGGAGGAATCCTCCGCGCTGACCCTCTCCATGATCGGCCACGCCAGATTTCTCGAAGCCCGCGACTATTTTTTGAAACACCGGGATCAGGGGTATTCCTTCACCGATGTGACGAGCTTTGTCGTCATGCGGGAGTTGCGTCTCAAGGAGGCGTTGACCCACGACGATCACTTCGAGCGAGCGGGATTCACCCGCCTGCTGGCGCGGCGATAACAAGCCGTTGGCGGAAATGTCTTGCTGCGGAATTCGGAACCAGTCGAATCCCCTAGCGCGGCGCGGCGATGAAATTGGCCGCGTCCTTCGGCGAGCGGGTCCGCGGAGCCGGCGTCCACTCCGAGCGCTTGAGCCCCCTCCAAGTCCGCGCGAAATGCCGGGTCGCGCTCCAGCGCCTCGAAGATCAGCCGCCCCTCGAGGCGTCCGGCGGCGATGTCGGTTGTTCGTTTTACTCGTAGGTGCCGCGGGTGACGCCGATCTGGCTTATGGCTTTCAGGTCTTTCCAGAGAGTGGCCCCGCCGGTTTTTCCGGAGAGAAGAGATTGGTGGGCGCAGATAATGCGGCAAGCCTCGCCGGCGTTCTCCTCGAGGAGTTCGACGCGGAAATGGCGGAGTCCGGCGGCGAGAAATTCCCGGAACGATCCAGCGCCGGATTGGGGCACCGCATGGAAGAGGGTGTTTCTGCAGCCGGCATCGGCGCGGAGCGGATGCTCCATTCCCACGCGGTCGCGGAGGTGGACGCGGCGGGTGTCGCAGGGGCGGTCGCAGTTCGTGTGATCCGTGCCGTCGGACAGGAACGCGGCGAAAACGCAGTGCTCCATGTGAAACATCGGCATGTGGTGGTGGATCGTCAGCTCGAACCAGTCCGGCGGGGCGCTTTTCAGGAGCGCGAGAATCTGAGGGAGGTTCAGATCGTGCGAGACCGTGATCCGCTCGAGACCCATCCGGTGAAAGACGGAGGCCGTCGCGGGGTTCGCGACGTTCAGGGAAAAATCCCCGATCCGGCGCAGCGGGCTCTGGGAAAAATGGGCGATGCCTCCGACATTGCGGATGAGGACGCCGTCGGGAGCCGCGTTTTCGATCAGTTTGAAAAACCCTTCCTCGCCGGCTTTCTGGATGCGCGGCGTGGCGAGAAAAATTTGTGCCTTGCCGGAGCCGCGGACCGTTGCGACGGCCTCGCTGTAGCGCCTGATGTCCTCGTAATCTGCAGCCACCGTGCGGACCCCGCATTCCAGGGCCGCGGAAAGCTGCTCGTGCGAGCGGCAGAGAACCATGAGTTCGGGCGAGCCTGCGGAGGGAGCAACGAACGGTGGTAAAATCGATTCCAGCGCGACCTTCGGCGAGGAATCCCGGACGGAAAGCCGGAGGATCATTTCGCGGCGGAGGCGGTTGATTTCGGAGATCGTGAGGATGACATCGCCTTCGAGTTCGTTCCGGACTTCGCCCAGGACGAACGGCGTCTCCCCGAGCTTGCCGAGCTGGGCGCGGAGGGATTCGTCGGTGAGCGGGCGGGTGCGCGCGGGTTCGAGGAGGGTCCCCGATTGCAAAGCGATCCCGCGGCATTCCAATACCAGCGGGCATCCCGCCTTGCCGCTCACGACAAAATCGAGAGGTGCTGTTTTCCCGTGCCGTGAGCCGAGTTTTCCAGCATACGATTTTCTCAGCTCACGGTCGAGCGCCGGGTCGTCGGTTTTCCAAACCCGTGTGCCGGGGGGAATCGCGGAGAAATCGAGTTTCCCGTGTTCGAAAAAAAGGTTTCCGCCGCGGACCTCGAAGATCCTGCCGCCCTGCTCGTGGTCGGTATCGCCACCGGTGTCGAAGACCATGCCGTCGCCGGGCTTCAGGTGGACGGCCGGCGCGTCGATCTCGACATGGTCGCGCGCGGACCGCGAAACCTTTCCCACAAAGGCCCCGCGCTTTTTTCCGAACCGCGCGCCGACCAGCTCCTGGTGGTTGACCCCGTGGATCCACCCGCTGTAAAGGCCGCGCGAAAAAGCCATTTCGAGCCGGTATTGGTCGTCCTGTGTGGGCGTGGTTTCGCGCCCCGCCAGCGCGGCATCGATCGCCTTGCGATAAACGGCGGTGACCGCGGCGACATACTCCGGCGATTTGAGCCGGCCTTCGATCTTGAAGCTTGCGACCCCGCGCGCGATCAGGTCAGGAATTTCCCGGACGGCCGCGAGATCCTGCGGAGAAAGCAGGTATTTCCTGTCGCCGAGATCGCGAAGAGCGCCGTCCACAACCAGCTCGTATGGCATCCGGCACGCCTGCGCGCACTCGCCGCGGTTCGCGCTCCGGCGTCCGAGCGCCTCGCTGGTCAGGCACTGGCCCGAGTAGGCGACGCAGAGCGCACCGTGCACAAAAACCTCGAGCGGCAGGACCGGCGGAAATTTTTCCAGTTCGCGCAGCGACAGCTCTCTCGCGAGGACGACCTGCCGGATCCCGAGCGATTCGGCAAACCGGACGCCCTCCGGCGAGGTGATCGTCATCTGGGTCGAGGCATGGACGTGCAGGTCGGGAAACATCCGCCGCGAGATCTCGGCCAGGCCGACATCCTGGATGATCACCGCATCGACGCCAGCGGAATGGAGGCGCTGCAGCTCATCTGCCGCATCCGGCAATTCGTCCGTGAAGATGAGGACGTTCAGCGCGACAATGGCTTTGACGCCGTGGCCGTGGAGAAAAGCGACGACCGCGGGCAGTTCCTCGTTGCGGAAATTGTCCGCGCGCATGCGTGCGTTGAACCGCGGCATGCCGAAATAGACGGCGTCCGCCCCGTTCGCCACGGCCGCCCGCAGGCATTCCCAATCCCCCGCCGGGGCAAGCAATTCCACTGGCATGCGTGCAAAATAGCCCCCCGATTACCGATATGCGAACGGGAAAATCTCCCGCGCGAGGGCAGACGGATGCCCCCGCCGCATTCCGCCTGGAGATCCTGCAGGAATCCCCCGATCACGGCTTCGTCAGCAACTCGTCTTTCTGGACCAGCGCCTGCCAAGTGTCCTTGTAATCCGGCTCGTAGCGCTGGTCCTGAAAATCGGCCATCTGCTCGCGGTGGAGCACGATTTTTTCGATGCGCGGAAGCATCTCGTCGAAGACTTCGCGCAGCAGCCGGAGCGCGCCCGGTTCCTTGTCCCAGAGGACGGCGTAGGATTCGACGAACTCCGCCGCGTAGTTCGGCTCCGCGCGGTCGTTCGGCAGCCAGAGGCTCCGCGGCGGCTCGTCGACTTCTAGCAGCATCGGGGCGAGGTAGATGTTTTTCAGGATGCCCTCGCTGTATTTAGCGCGGGCTTCCGCCTCCCGGCCTTCCAGCGAACAGGTGAGCGCCCAGCCGAAGAGAAACGACGGCTCGGAAAAATCGCGCGGGTATTGCGCGGAATACCCGGCAAAGAATGCCGCGGCCCGCTCGGGCGATTCCGCCAGCAGGTGAAGCATGGGGATGAGAAACCGGGCTCCCTGGTTGTCCCCGGGGTTGAGGCGGAGAAGGTCTTCGAGCGTGGCGGCAGCGGGGGCGAACCGGCCGAGGTGCCACTGCGTCATAGCCCGCCCGTAGCTCGCGCGGAGATACGGCCTCGTCTCGCGGTCGATCCACCACGAGGTCTTCTTCGAATGCCAGCGCGAAGACTCCTTGTCGGCGAGTTCCTCGTAGGCGACCAGGCAGGCCTTGAAGCTGCCCGCCTGGAAGTCGAGGTCGGCGAGCTCGATCCGGGCCTCCGGGCAATCGGGATCCCGCGCCACCGCCAGCCGGAGCAGGGCGGATTTTTTTGCCTGCGAGCGGACGCGCAAGGCGGTTCTCACGAGGCCGCGGGCCATTTCGCGGGCGTGGGCCGGCCCCTGCTGCTCGCGCCCGACCCTCATCACCAGGGTCTTGGTCAGCGCGCGGAGGTCGTCCGGGGTCCGCTTGTCGAAACTCTGGAACCGGATGTCGAGCTTGCAGTCCGCCGAAAAGCTCTGCCATGCCTCGGCATCCCAGTCCTCGCTCGCCGCGACGGAAAGCCGGTCGGGGGTGCCGAGCTGGTCGAATGTTTTGTAGAGGAAATTTTCCACGCGCGACTGGTCGAGTTCTTCGAGGATCTCGGGCGGGGCGACCGGGGTTCCGGACTGGTCGCAGACGATGATGATCGTGGGCAGGAACCAGTCTTTGCCCGACGGGAGCGGCTCCTCGAGGTCCACCCAGTAGAGGAACCAGTTGCTCTTCGGAGATTTGAGCGGCTGGATCATGCGCTCCAATGGATTTCGAGCCGCTGCTTGCGCCCGAACCGGTCGCTGAAGAAAAGCTCCTTGTGGGCGGCCCCGTATTCGTGGACGAGCTTCGTCACCTTCACGTCGAAGCAGCAGTATTCCGCCACCTCCATCACCCGGCCCTCGCGCCACCAGCGGATCGCGTCGAGCCCCTCGGCGATTTTGCCCACGCCGAGCGTTCCCTGCGCGACGTCCTCGAGCTTGAGACGGTGCCCGGCGGATTTTTCAATATCGACGAGGAGATCCAGCGTGCGGAGCTGCTCGGGCAGCGAGAGGACGGTGTAGCCCATCAGCACCTCGTAGTCGAACCGGACCACGTTGTAGCCGACGACCAGGTCCGCCCGCTGGAGCCGCTTGATTAAATCGTCCACCCGGCTCTCCGGGAAAATCTCATACTTGTTCTCGGCCGAGCTGAACGTGACGCCGACCGACATCCCCATCTCGTGCTTTTTGTCCCAGCCGCCGACGTCGTTCGCCGTCCGCTGGGTCTCGAGATCGAAATACACAATGTCCATGAAGGAAGAAGGATGCCGTGAATCCCCGGATTTCTCAAATGAATCCTTACTGGAGGAGCTTTTCGAGCGAGGGGTCGGCGGGGGAGCCGAGGGAGACCGCCTTTTTGTAGTGGAGCCTGGCGGCGTCGATCGAGGGGGGCTCGGTCGTGGCGTAGAGAACGGCCAGGTTGAAATGGGCGTCCGGGTAGTCGGGGCGGATCTCGATGCTGCGTTTGAAAGCCTCCTCCGCTTTGCCCTTGAGCCCCTGTTCCCCGTAGCAGATACCGAGGTAGTTCCAGGCGATGTGGTCCTTGTCGTCGTTTGCCACCGCCTCCAGGAGCGAGGCTATCGCCTCGTCGAAGCGGCCCTGCTTGCAATAAACGATGCCGAGGTTGGTGGCGGCAAAGGCATCCTTCGGGTTGATCTCGATGGCCTTTTTCAGCGCGACTTCCGCCGCGGAAAGTTTCCGCACCTGGATCTGGGTGACGCCGAGATTCGAGAGGGCGAAGTAGTTGTTCGGAGCCGTGTCCACGATCTGCTGGTAGAGTTTTTCGGCGTCGGCGAAACGTCCCTGCGAGAACAGTTTCCTCGCCTGGTCCACCATGTCGCGGGTGGCGTCCGGCAGGGATTCCGGGCCCTCCGCGGGGGTCGGCACGGGGAACCCGTTCGCGGGCTTGGCCACGGCCATCGTGACGGAAAGCGAGGAGGCGTCCGGCTCGCTCAGCGCGGCGATCGGCTCCTTGAAAAGCAGGCGCTCGTCGTCGCTCAGCTGAAATGCGGGACGGGAAAGGACGGCGAGATCCTTCGAGATCGTGTCGGACTTGACCTGGAGGGACTGGATTTCTTTTTCCAGCCCGTTGCGGGCGGCGTCGCGTTCGGCCTGCTCTTTGATCTGGCGGAGGATGATCCCGCGGAGGAGATCGTTTTCGACCATCGTGCGCTTTTCATCGGCCGACGGCCGGGGGTTCAATTTCAGCCGGGCGGCTTCCCCCGACGACTCGTCGAGCTGCTTGGCCAGCGCCTTGAGCTGGTCGTCGCGCGTGGCGATTTGCGCCTGGCTCTCCAGGAGCCGGTCGTTGAGCGAATTGATTTCGCTGCGGAGGCCGGTGAGCACCTTCTCGTTTTCCTCCGGCTTTGCGGCGGCATCGGCAAGCTTCTTCTCGGTCTCGGCGAGCCGCGCGGCGAGATCCTTGTTTTCCGCGGCGAGCTTGTCCAGCTTCTCGGGGTCTGTCGCCTTGGCCAGCTTGGTTTCGAGTTCCTTTTTATCCTTCGCGAACTGGGCTTGCTGGTCATCCTTTTCCTTGGCCAGCCTGGTTTCGAGTTCTTTTTTGTCCTTCGCGAACTGGGCCTGGAGATCGTCTTTTTCCTTGGTCAGCTTCTCGAGGGCGGCCGCGTTGTCCTTGATCTTCTTGGTGCGGGCGACGGCCTCGTCACGCTGGTTGGCGATTTTTTTGCGGTCGGCCTCCAAAACCTTCTGCCCGGAATTGGCGGACTCGATGTATTTCGACGCGCTCTCCAGCTTTGCGAGGAGGCGCTGGTTGTCCTCGATGAGCGCCTCGTTGTCCGCCTCGGCGCTCTGGATCCGCCCGTTGAGTTCCGCCAGGCGTTTTTCGTCAACCGCAGGAGGCTTCGCGGCGGCGATCTCGCGGTCCTTGATGGCGGCCTCCGCGGCATCCTGCGCCTGGGCGAGCTGGGCTTTGAGCTCGACGGCCGTCACTTTCCTTTTGTCGATCTCCACGAGCGCGCTCTTGAGTTCGGCGGCCTGCCGGCCGAGTTTGTCCTGCAGGCGTTCGTTTTCGGCGCGGGCGGTGGCGAGCTGCTGGCGCAGGGCAGCGGATTCCCCGTTCGGAACCTGCGTGGGCCGCGGGGTTGTGGACGGGCGGGGAACCAGAGGCTTGCTGGTGTTGACGGCCGGATAGGCCGGAGGTGGAAGCGGCACGTCCGGCTGCGGTAGCGGGCCCTCGGGGCCTTCCTGGGCCGGAGGAAGGGCGGTCACCTCGCCTTCGAGTCGGGTGATGTTTTCGCGCGTCTTCTTGAGCCGGTATTCGACGACGGACGGCTGCCAGTCCGGCTGCGACTTGGAAATCTGATCGAGGAGTTTCGAGGCGCTCTGATACCGGGCAAACGCCGCGCGCGGATTTCCGTCGCGCTCGAGTTTCTCGCCCGCCTGAAAATCCTGGTAGGCCCGCAGAAAAAGATCCGAGGCGTCCTGCGGCCACGCCGATCCGGCAAGCACAAGGAAGCCGCAGGCAAGAAGGAAAAATTTCCGCATGGTGGTCATCACAAACGAGCTTTCAACTTTGCTCCAGCGCCCACCCAATATCAACTTGAAACGACAGACCGGCGCGAGAAGACCGGCGTTTTCGCTGGCCGCCTCTCAATCCCGGAAGTTCTGGAACCCGAGGGCCACGCCGAAATCCCGGCCTCGGCAGAAGCCGATCACGCTTTGCAGCTCGTCGCGGCTCTTGCCGGTCACGCGGATCTGCCGGTCCTGGAGCGCGCTCTGGACCTTGAACCCGCCAGCTTTGATTTCTTTCACGATCTCCTTGGCCTTGTCGCCGTCGAGCCCCTGCTTGATGAGGAAATCCTGCGTGGCGTGGCCGAGCGGGGAGATCGCGGGATCCTTGCGCTCGACGTTGCGGAGGTCGATGTTCCGCTTGGCCAGCCTGCCGGTGACCATGTCGTGGAGGGACTTGAGGCGCGAGGCGTCCTCGGCTTTCAGGGCGATTTTCGAATCCTTGGCGACCCATTCGATGGTGGCGGTGCTCCCCTTGAAGTCGAAGCGGGTGGCGAGTTCTTTGACCGCCTGGTTCACCGCGTTGTCGATCTCCTGCTTGTCGATTTCCGAAACGATGTCGAACGATGGCATGCGCCAAGGATAATCGCGACCGGCTCAGGGGTCAATTCCACTTCATGCCACCGGCTTCTTCAGACTCCAAGACCCGGTTTTATTGAGGCAAATCAAAAGCTCCTTGCATTAATGGGAATAATCCTTGATCCGCGTATAGCACAGATATAAGTTTATCTTATGAATGACTTGCTGCCGCCGAATCGTCCGGGCAGCCGTCTTTTTTCGCGCGGCGGAGACCTCACCGTTTTTGGACCCGGAATTTTTAAAGCAAATCCATCCCACATCCACCACTTATGAAACTATCACGCCTTATTCCGCTCACGATGCTGCTGTGTCCCGCGATCCTGCGGGCCAGCGAATCCGACCTCGCCCTGCCGGCTGCGGCCGACCGTTTGGCGGTGAGCTTTTCCATTCTGGGGTTTTCGCTGCCGAGCATGATGATTTTGTATGCCGGTCTCGGTGTGGCGGCATTGGGGATGCTCTTCGGCTGGGCGGAATGCAGGAACCTCCGGAAGCTGCCGGCGCACAAGAGCATGCTGGATATTTCGACCCTGATCTACGGGACCTGCAAAACCTACCTCCTCCAGCAGGGCCGCCTGCTCCTGATGCTGGAAGTGTTCATCGGCGCGACGATGGTCTATTACTTCGGGTTCCTGAAGCATGCCTCCGCCTCGACCGTGGTCCTGATCATCGCCTGGTCGCTCATCGGCATCGGCGGATCGTTTGCGGTCGCTTGGTTCGGCATGCTGATCAACAACATCGCGAACAGCCGTATGGCGTTTGCCGCGCTCCGCGGACGGGCCCTGCCGGTCTCGGAAATCCCGACCCGCTCGGGCATGAGCATCGGCGTGCTTCTGATCAGCACCGAACTGATGCTGATGATCGCGATCCTCGTCTTTGTTCCGCCAGCTCTGGCCGGATCCTGCTTTATCGGTTTCGCGATCGGCGAGTCCCTTGGCGCGAGCGTGCTGAGGATCTGCGGCGGCATCTTCACCAAGATCGCCGACATCGGCAGCGACCTCATGAAGATCGTTTTCAAGATCAAAGAGGACGACGCGCGAAATCCGGGCGTGATCGCCGACTGCGCCGGGGACAATGCCGGCGACAGCGTGGGGCCGACGGCCGACGGGTTCGAGACCTACGGCGTGACGGGCGTGGCGCTGATCACGTTCATCCTTTTGGCCGTCAAGCCGGAGTTCATGTGGACGTTCATCGTGTGGATCTTCGCGATGCGCATCGTGATGATCCCGACCTCGATCCTCTCCTGGAAAATCAACACGTGGATCACCAAGGGCGTCTTCGGCAAGCACAGCCATTTCGATTTCGAGCACCCGCTGACCATCCTGGTGTGGCTGACGTCCCTGATGTGCGTGGCGGTCAGCTACATCGTGAGCTGGTTCATGCTGGCCCCGCATTTTCCGACCCTGTGGTGGAAGCTCTCGACGATCATCAGTTGCGGCACACTGGCGGCGGCGATCATCCCCGAGTTGACCCGGGTGTTCACGAGCACGCGGAGCGCGCACTGCCACGAGGTCGTCAACGCGACCACGGAAGGCGGTGCCGGGCTGACGATTCTCTCCGGGCTGGTGGCCGGCAACTTCTCCTGCTTCTGGAAAGGCCTGACCCTCGCCGTCCTGATGCTGGTGGCCTACCTCACGAGCCTGAGCGCGCTCGGGGATTTCATGACATTTCCAGCGGTCTTCGCCTTCGGCCTGGTGGCGTTCGGAATGCTCGGCATGGGGCCGGTGACGATTGCGGTGGACAGCTACGGCCCGGTCGCAGACAACGCGCAGTCGGTCTTCGAGCTTTCCACGATCGAGCAGATCCCCGGCATCGAGGCGGAGGTCCAGCGCGACTTCGGGTTCACTCCCGATTTTGAAAAAGGAAAGCTCCTGCTCGAGGACAACGACGGGGCCGGCAACACGTTCAAAGCCACCGCCAAGCCGGTGCTGATCGGGACCGCTGTCGTCGGCGCGACCACGATGATCTTCTCGCTGATCCTGATGCTAAAAAACCATTTCGGCTGGACCGACCTTTCGAACCTGAGCATCGTCGACCCGCGGATCATCCTCGGGCTGATGATGGGCGGAGCGGTCGTCTATTGGTTCGCCGGGGCCTCGCGCCAGGCGGTGACCACCGGCGCCTACCGCGCGGTCGATTACATCAAGCGCAACATCAAGCTCGGGAACTCGGACCGCGCGTCCGCCGAGGACAGCAACGCGGTCGTCAAGATCTGCACGAAGTATGCCCAGCACGGCATGGTCAACATCTTCGCCGTCGTCTTCTCGCTGACGCTCGCGTTCGCGTGCTTCGACCCGATTTTCTTCGTCGGCTACCTGATCTCGATCGCGATGTTCGGGCTCTACATGGCGATCAACATGGCGAACGCAGGCGGATGCTGGGACAACGCGAAAAAGATCGTGGAAGTCGAGCTGAAGCAAAAAGGCAGCGCGCTGCACGACGCGACCGTGATCGGCGACATCGTCGGCGACCCGTTCAAGGACACCTCCTCGGTGGCCCTGAACCCGATCATCAAATTCACCACCCTGTTCGGCATCCTCGCCGTGGAAATCGCGGTAAATTCCCCTCGCGGGCTGGCGGCCGGGATCGGCGTGGTGTTTTTCCTGATCGGCATCGTTTTCGTGCTCCGCTCGTTCTACGGGATGCGGATCTCCACCCTGAGTCCCCAGGCCCACATCGACTTCAACGACAAGCGCGACGCGGATTCGGCGGCGGCCGATGCGGCGGCGAAGAACGCGGCTTGAGCAAACCGGCTACTTTTTGTAAACCGTTTTGTCGTCGAAGAGCTTTTCTTCGGCGACGGGGAGCGGGTTGCCCTTGAGGTCCAGCTCCTGGAAGAAGCAGCTCTCGTAACCGGTGTGGCAGGCCCCGCTGGTTTGCTCGACCTCGAAAAGCAGCACGTCCTTGTCGCAGTCCACGAACCATCGCACCACCCGCTGCGTGTTCCCGCTCGTTTCGCCCTTGAGCCAGAGCTTCCGGCGGGAGCGGCTCCAGTAGGTCATGAGACCGGATTCGAGCGTCTTCGCGAGCGACTCGCGGTTCATCCACGCAAACATGAGCACGCGCCCGGTCGGTCGCGGCGTCTTGCTCGCCTCTTGCACGATGACGGGGATCAGCCCGTCCGATGTAAATTGAATGTCCACAGGATTGCTTTGGTTGAGAATCTGGGATAATCGGGAAGTGGCGATGAAAGAACAGAACGAAATGCCGGCAGAAAAAAAATCCCCCTCCCCGAGATTCCGGTATTGGCTCACGCCCCCGGAATCCCTCACGGTCAAAGTCGCCGACATCGAGCCGTTCGTTCCCAAGGCGAACTGGATCATCCCGGCTCCCGCAGGCCTGACGGTTGAAATCCCGGCGGAGAAAATCTTTGCGCGGAACGTTCCGAGGATCCCGCTGCGGCTTTTGGCCGAGCTGCTTCCGGACCACATCTCCACCTCCGACGGGATGGTCAAACTGCCCGCGGCGAGGCTGGCAGCCACATACCATCTGGTCGAGCACGCGGAGGAGTTGATTCCCGAACCGACACCCGAACCCGAGCTGCCGGATGTCCCGGAAATCGTTCCCGAACCGGCCGACAAAACCGCCGATGCAACGACCGCGGCCGATGCTCCCAGCGTGGCAAGCGACCCCGCTCCGGAGACGAAGCTGCCGGTTGAACCCGTAAAGCCAGTGGAACTTCCCGCAGCCTCCGGGCCCGTTGTTACACCAGTTTCCCAAACGCCTGAACCCCCGGTCGTTGCCGCGATCCCGCCGGTTGTCCGTGAGACGGCGCCGGATGTTCCGGCGACCAGCCGCCCGGGTCCGATTCCCGCTCCCCCCGCGTCCGTGCTCGAGCCGCCGCCAGCTCCGTCCGTTGAAAAGCCCGCGCTGCCCGTTGAAAAGCCCGCGCCTGAAAGCGCGCCGGTTGCCCAGAGCAAATTCCCACCGCGCCGGCTCGGTTCATTCGTTGGGCTGCCGCTTTTCCGCCGGAAGGCTCCGGTCCCTCAGCCGGTTTCGCTCCCGCCATCCCCCGTGTCCGCGGATTTGCCGCCCGTCGTGCTTCCACCCGAAAAGCCAGTCTTGGTTCTGCCTGAGGCCTTCATTCCTGCCCCGCCGCCGTTGGTTCCGGAGGAACCGCCAGTCGCCGCAGAGGAGCCGGTTTCTGCACCGGAGCCGGTTCTGCGGATCGAGCCCGAACCCGCCACGCCGCCCTCGCCCGCCATCCCGGTCCGAATGCTCCGGACGGAACATTTTCCCAGTGAGGTGCGGGGCCAGGAGATTGTCGAGCAGGAGCCGCTCCAGGCGCTGTTTCTGACCGAGGAGACGATGACGGTCAGCCGGGTCATCGAGTTGTGCGGGGGGCTGCCCGGAGTCAATTCTTGCGTCCTTGCGCACGGGTCGGTTGTTGTGGCCTCGCACAATGTCCCCGATGGGGTCGATCTGGTTTCCATGAGCGCGCACGCGGCGGACATGCTCAAGGCGATGCGCGACTCCTCGGCCCGCATGGGCGTCGGCACCGTCCCGGCCGTCACCCTCCACACAGAAAAAGGCGTCATCAGTTTCTTCAACCGCGAAGACCTGACCATGCTCGTCTTTCACAGGGACCGCGGCTTCGTGCCGGGCGTCCGAGAAAAAATGGCCGCCGTCCTCGGCGAGCTGACCAAGGCCAGGCTCACGCTTCCCGTCGGCGGCGACGAAGGCCCGTGATTTTTGTCTCCCTCCTACCAAAAAAATACGGCGCATGCCACGAGGGCGAGGCCGTAAACCGCGCCAGCAATGGCGCCGGATTTGAGGCGGTTCCGGTCGGCAATCACCCACTGGATCGCATCGCGGAGGAGGTAGGGCATGCCGACGTAGAACAGCCCGGCGATCACCCAGGCGTAGGCGAGGACGACGAGCAGGAGCCGGGAGGTTTCGTGATGGAGCACGGCGGACTCGAGCAGCGGCTCGGCAGCGAGGAGCAGCAGCATCCCCAGCGATCGCACGGCCAGAAATTCCGGGACGTAAATCCACGAGAGGACCGCCCCGGCGACGATGGCCAGCAGCATCGTGTTTCTGAGCGGCGAAAACTCCCCGAGGTCGATGGATTGAACGAGCAGAAAGCTCCAGACCGCGGCGAGGGCGAGCAGCACGGTGGCGGCACCTCGCGAGCGGGGAAAGGCTTTTGCCCATGCGACGGTCTGCTCCGGGCGGAACAACGCGAAGGCGTGGGTGAAAATGAGGAGGAGTCCCGCCGCGAGGCCGGCCGTTTGAAGAGAGAGTTGATAAATCATGTTGTTGAGGCTTTGCGGCGCTTTTCCCAAGGGCGTTGTTCGAGGGCGCATTCGGCGGCGGCGACCTGGGCTTCCTTTTTGCTGAGCCCCTCGCCGCGACCGAGTTCCTGCCCGTTCCACATCACGCGGCAGATGAACCGCTTGGAATGTTCGGGGCCGGTCTGGGAGAGAAGCTCGTAGGCCGGGGCATTCGGGGCGATGGACTGGAGCTTCTCCTGGAGGATGCCTTTCGGGTTGATCTCCTCGGGCTGGCTGGCGAGGTCGGCGAAGACCTCCTCCATCTGGCGGAGCAGGAAAATTCTGGACGCCTCGAATCCCCCGTCGAGATAAATCGCCCCGACGACCGCCTCGAAAGCATCCGCGATATTCGAGGCCCGCTCGCGGCCCCCGCTCGACTCCTCGCCGCGCCCCATCATCAGAAAGCTGCCGAGACCGAGCGCGATCGCCCGTTCGCGGAGCGCCATGCGCGAAACGATCCGTGTGCGGAGTTTCGTCATCTGCCCCTCGCTGAAGTCCTTGAACATCTGGAACAGGTGCTCGGTGACGACGACCTGGATGACCGCGTCGCCGAGAAATTCCAGGCGCTGGTTGTCGAACGGGTAGTCTTTTCTCTCGAGCGAAATGCTCGGATGCGTGAGCGCCTCGGCCAGCAGGAGCGCGTTCCGGAACTTGTATCCCATCCGCTCTTCCAGCGGGTTCATGATCGAGGACGTCAGCATATCAGGACCGCTTCCCGAGGAGATGCTCGGGATTCAATTTCTTGAGGGCCGGGAGGGTGAAGGTCCCGTCTTTGCGGACCAGTTTGCCATCGAACCAGACCTCGCCCCCGCCGCAATCCGGGCGCTGGATGCAGACCATGTCCCAGTGGATCCGGCTGGCGTTGCCGTTGCCGGCCTCCCTGTAGGCCTGCCCGGGAGTGAAGTGGAACGAGCCCGCGATCTTTTCGTCGAAAAGAATATCCCGCATCGGGTGCAGGATGTGCGGGTTGAACCCGAGGCTGAATTCCCCGACGAACCGCGCGCCGGCATCGCTGTCGAGGATCTTGTTGAGGGCCGCCGTGTTGTTGGCCGAGGCGTTGACGATGCGGCCGCCGGAAAATTCCAGGCGCACGCCGTCGAACGCCTGCCCCTGATAAATGCTGGGGACATTGAAGGAAACGTGGCCCTCGACGCTGGTCTTCACCGGGCAGGAAAAAACCTCGCCGTCCGGGATGTTCCGGTCCCCGCCGCAGGTCACCGCGCCGATGCCTTTGATCGAGAACCGCAGGTCGGTGCCCGGACCCTTGATGTGGACGCTGTCGGTGGCGTCCATCACCGCTTTGAGCGCGTCCATGCCCGGGGTCATGCGCGAGTAGTCGAGGGTGCAGACTTTGAAAAAAAAGTCCTCGAACGCCGGCGTGCTCATCTGCGCCTGCTGGGCCATCGCCGGGGTCGGCCAGCGGAGGACGACCCACTTGGTCTTGTTGATCCGCCAGTCCATGACGGGCCGCATTTTCCCGTTGATCAGGCGCATCGTTTCATCCGGCACGTCCGACATTTCCGTGATGTTGTGGCTTCCCCGCACCGCGATGTAGGCGTGCATTTTTTTCATGCGCAGGAGCTCGACCCCGCTCGACACGGCGAGTTGGGGTTCCGTCGCCCCAAGAGAAAGCTCCCTCGCGATGCGCGAGTGGTGGACGTTCACGAACGGCACCGCCCCCGCGGCCCTCACGGCGCGGATCAGCGACACCGCGATCTCGTCCGGGGCGTCGAAAACCTCGATCAGGACATGCTCCCCCTTTTCGAGTTTGGTGGAGTGGCGGGTCAAAACATCGGCCAGCTTGTCGCAACGGGGATCGTGCATTCCGCCGAATCTCGCCCTCCCGCTGGAAAAATCAATTCCGGAATGCGGGCGATGTTCTATCCGGGGCGCGCACCCTGGCCAGCCGATGAGGAAAATGGTGTCGAATAGTGCCTGGCCCAGCAACGTGGAGCGGGCGTCCCGCCTGCTATTTCGGGCAACCGGGACGGTCGCCCCACATTGCCCCGGCCTCAGTCGGCAGATTTGGTGAAGAACGCGCGTTGTTTCGCGGAGATTTTTTTGCCGAGTTGTCCGAGCACGAGCAGCATGTCCTCCCAGACCTTGCGTTTTTCGGTGATGGTCTGGTTGCGGAGCAGGTAGGCCGGATGGTAGGTCACCATGACCGGGATTCCCTGGAACTCGAGCCAGCGCCCGCGCAGGTCGCGCATCGGGGACGTGTTGCCGAACAATCCCTCGACCGCGGTCGCGCCGAGCGCGACGATCGCGCGCGGCCGGACGAGGTCGATCTGCTCGCGAAGCCACGGCAGGCAGGTGGCCATTTCCGCGGGCTTCGGTTTCCGGTTTCCGGATTCCCCCGCAGGCATGTCCGGGCGGCATTTCAAGACGTTCGCGATGAAAATATCCTCGCGATCGAACCCCATCGCCTGGATCATTTTCGTGAGGAGCTGCCCGGCTTTGCCGACAAAAGGTTCGCCCTGCGCATCCTCGTCCGCGCCCGGAGCCTCGCCGACGAACATCAGCTCCGCTCCGGGGTTGCCGACCCCGAAGACGACCTGCGTGCGAGAGCGCACGAGATGCGGGCATTTTTCGCAGGCCAGAACCGCCTGGCGAAGCGACTCGAATGTCCGCGGCACGCCGGCAGGCGCGGGCCTCGCGGCGGATGGCGCAACCGGGCTCGGGCCGGGAGGCTTCGGCACGGTCGCGGCCACCGGCTTGGCGGGCCGGCGGGTAGCGGCTTCGCGGAGTTTCTTCAGCGCGGATGCCGGGGCTTTCGGCGCGGGCTTGATGCCGCCCTGGATTTTTTTCAAAAGCGGCAGGGTAGCATGAAGGGCCTCTTGGAACGGATCGCTCATCAGTTTTTTCTATCAGATTTTTGCCGCAATGCCCCCATTTTTCTCTCGCGGAAATTCGAGCGGCCGCTCCCCCTCGTGTCCCGCCGGAATCCTCGCGCAAAGATTTTCTGGAAAGTTTTGCTGGAATACTTCTGAATTTTCTGCCAGCGTTCATTTTCAAATCCATGAAAACATTCCCTGCATTTCTGATCCTCCTGAGTCTCACCTTGGTCGGCTGCGACCGCGCTCCCTTCTCTTCGCCCAAGGGCGGAGCTGCCCTCGTTGACCTCGACGACGTCGCCAAGCGGCTCGGGCGGGATGTGTCCATCGTCCAGGAACTGAAGGATGCCAGCGGTCCGCTGAAAGATCAACTGACCGCGGCCCAGAAGGACCTCCAAGCGCAGTTTGACCGGACCAAAGACGCCATCGGGGCCAAGCCGACGGACACCGACAGCCAGAAGCTGGCCGACCTCGGGAACAACCTGAATCAGCAGCTCCAACAAAAACAGCAGCAGGCCCAGCAGGAACTCAACGCCAAGCGGGCATCACTCGTCACCCGCTTCCGCGAGGAGATCAAGCCCGTGGCTTTGAAAATTGCCGTCGGCAAGGGGCTCGGCGTGGTGCTTGTGAAAAGCGAGATGGTGGTCCTCGGCAGCGAGCAGGGCCTCGACATCACGGATGAGGTCGTCGCGGAAATGATCAAGACCGGCAGCGCCCTGCCCACTCCTACTCCCACGCCAAGTCCGAGTCCGAAACTGTAACGGGAAGCGCTCCGGCGCCGCTCATTTTTCCTCGATAAAGACGTCCATCTGCTGGCCGACATAGACCGGGAAACCGGGGCTTTGAAAGCGGAAGATGACTTGGAGGACACGGGTGTCGACGCGCTCGGTGCTTTCTCCGGAGAGCGACTTCTTCGGGAGGATGTAAGGCTCGATCCGGACAAATTCGAGCGGGATCGCGTGCTCGCGCGAGCCTTTGAGAAAGGCGACCGCCTTGCAGCCCGGCCTCACGCGCGGGGCATCCGACTCGTCCACATCGGCGCGGAGCTGGAGTTCGCGGACATCGCCGAGGAGGACGGCTGGATCTGAGGCATTGACCGCGGCATACTCCCCGGCGCGGATGTTCACCTGGAGGACGGTGCCGTCTCTCGGGGCCCGGACCGTGAGGAGATCGAGGTGGACTTTTTCGTCGTTGAGCTGGGCTCGCGTGAGATCGAGGTCCGCGGCCGCGTGCTGGAACTGGCGCTGCGCGGTTTGCATGGCGAACTCGTCCCGTTTCGTCTCGTCTTCGCTCGCGACATTTTTTAGCCGGAGGCGGGTCACGCGGTCCAGGGTATCCCGCCGGTCATCGACCAGCGTCTGGCTCTCGGCCAGCCGCGCCTGCTGGACGGCGAGCTGGGCCTCGGCGGTCTTCACCGTGGCCAGCGCGTCGCGCGAGTCCATCGAGAAAAGCACTTCTCCCGCTTTGACCTGGTCGCCGACCCGCACGTTGACTTTCTCGACGAGGCCCGAGGCGGACGGGGCGATGCGGACGTTTTCATTCGTGCTCTCGACGATGCCGCGCGCCCCGATGGATTCGGCATACGGCGACTGCGGCGGCGGAACGAGCGGCGTGGATGCCGGCCCGGTCCGGTGCTGGCGGGCAACGATCAAGATCACTGCGACGATGCCGATGAGGGCGATATAAAACGAGGGGCGGTTCAGCATGGTTTGTTAGAGTTGATCGCAGGCGGGGCGCCCGCGCCACGGCGGTCAGGCATGGTGGTAGTCTTTCGGGTCTTCGTAAATCCCGATCACGCGGCCGTCTTCCATTTCGGCGATGCGGTCGGCAAAGTGATAAATCCGGTTGTCGTGGGTGACGACGATGACGCAGCGGTCGGGTTGCAGCGCGCTGGATTTGAGGAGATCCAAGGTCTTTTGTCCTGCGGCGGCGTCGAGCGAGGCCGTGGGTTCGTCACAGATGATCAGGCGCGGCTCATGGACCAGCGCCCGCGAGATCGCGACCCGCTGAAGCTGGCCGCCAGAGAGCTGCGACGGATACGAGTGCAGCTTGTCGCCGAGTCCGACCTCGGCCATGACCTCTCCGGCGCGACGCAGCGACTCCTTTTGGGAGTGCCCGTTGAGGACGAGCGGGATCGAGGCGTTCTCGACGGCCGTAAGCGTCGGGATGAGGTTGAACTGCTGGAAGATGAAACCCACGTTTTCGCACCGAAACCGGGTGATTTGCGAGTCCTTCATCTTTCGCAGATCGCGGTCGAAGATCGTGAGCGTCCCCTCCTCGCACTGGAGCGTCCCGCAGATCACGCTCAGCAGCGTGGTTTTTCCGCATCCCGACGGGCCGACGATCATCATGAGTTCGCCGAACCGGGCGTCGAGCGTGGCGCCCTTGAGCGCAAACGTGCGCGTGTCGCCCGCAGGGAACGACTTGACCACATCGGAGACATCGATGGCGAGGTTGCTCACCGGAACACGACGGCGGGTTCGAGGCGGGCCACTTTGACCAATCCGATCACGGCCGAGAACCCGCAGATGAAGATGAGGACGCCCGCGACAAATGCCGGGACCTGCCAAGGCATGAAAAACGGCGGGGTCTCCCTCGCGAGCACGGCATTGCCGAACCACGAGGCGAGCCCGACCCCGATCCCGTAGCCGATAAATCCGACCGAGAACGCCTGGAGGAGGACCATCGCAGCCAGCGTGTGCATCCGCGCGCCCATCGCCTTGAGCGCGGCGAGATACCGTAGGTTGTCGTGCACGAAGAGGTAAAACGTCTGCCCCGCGATCGCGATCCCCACAATGATTCCGAGCAGGACCACCGTCCCGAACGAAATCGGAATGCCGGTGTTTTTGATATACCACCAGGCGGTGAGCCAGAAGAGATCGTCCTTGGTGACGGCGCGCAGACCCGGCAGCTTGCTGATGCGCGCGGCGAGCTCCGCATCCAAAACCCCGGGCACCGGCCCCGCCAGAACGTAGCTGAGCTGCTTGCGCGTGGGTTTCGCGTATTCCATCGCGCGGTCGAATGTCGTGTAGATATACGGCTGGCCGAGAAAGCTGCGGGCGACGTGGCAGATCCCCACGACGCGGGCCTCCTGGTCGTTGATTTCAAAAATCGTCCCCAGCTTGATCGCGATCCCTTTGTGGAGGAATTTTTCCACCGCGACCTGATCGACCACGACCGCGTTCGGCAGCCGCAGATCCTCGATCCGGCCGGCCTGCATCTCCATCGGGCGCCCGGTGAGGGTCCCCGTGTCCAGCCCCGTGAGCTGCACGTTCTGAAACGATCCGTCCTCCAGCCGCGCCTGCTCGATGCCGATGTAGAGCGGCACCGCCCAGGCGACGCCGTGGACGCTGCGCACCCGCTCGACTTCGATCTGGCGCATCGGGATCACCTCGTTCGCCTGCTCGACTTTCGCGTCCACGATCCAGACCGGCGCCCCGATATTCCTGACCGTCGAAGTGGTCCACATCATGATCCCGCAAAACACCGAGCATTGCTGGCACATCAGCAGCGAGCAAAAAGCCAGGCCGCAGACCAGCATGGCATATTTGGCCCGGTCGCGAAAAAGCATCTTGAGAGCGATTCCCAGCATGGTCCGAAGACCCTTACCCCCATCGGCAGCCAAGTCAACTTATCCCGAAAACCCGATTCCGGGGTAGCGAACACGGAACGTGTTTCGCCAACGCCGTTTTCGGGATAATCCGATGGGCCGGCTGCACGCGCGCTCCGATCAGAGCAATTCCGCCGCCACCGCATCCGCAACCAGCTTCCCTTTGCGCGTGAGCCGGAGGCGGCCGGAGACGATCTCGGCCAGCCCGTTGGCCGCCAGCGCGGCGGCAGTCTCCGGGTCGGCCCCAGCAGAAGAGATCCCGTATTTGGTCCGGAGCGCGAAAGCGGTGATTTCCGAACGGCGGAGATCTTCCGGGATTAGCTCTTCGAAGTCGTGGCTCTCCAACCGGTTTTCGATCCGCCGGATATATTCCGATGTGTCGGGGATATTCCGGCGGCGTTTGCCGGAACGTGTGCCGAAGGCGCTGGGGCCGAGGCCCGCGTAGTCGGCCCCCTGCCAGTAGGCGAGGTTGTGGAGGCACTCGCGGCCGGGCTTGGCGAAATTCGATATCTCGTATTGCTCGAAGCCGGCACCGGGGAGCACATCCATCGCGGTTTCGAAAAGCTCCGCATCCTTTCCCTCCTCCGGCGCATATTCCCCGCGGGTGAACATTCTGAAATACTCCGTGTCCTCCTCGTAGGTGAGGCAATATGCGGAGATATGGTCGGGCTCCAACTCGATCGTCTTCAAAAGCGATTCCCGCCACTGCGAGGCCGACTGGCCGGGGATCCCGAAGATCAGATCCATGTTGATGTTTCCCACCCCGGCTTCTCTGAGGATCTCGTAGCTCCGCCGGGCCTGGGCCGCCGAATGGACCCGCCCGAGCGTCCCGAGCAGATGGTCGTCCCATGACTGGACACCCATGCTGACCCGGTTCACCCCGAGAGCGAGAAGGGCCGACGCCTTTTCGCGCGAGACCGTGGCGGGATTCATCTCGATCGTGAATTCCTTCACCGCGGAAAAATCGACCCTCTCCCGCAGGCCGGCGATCAGAAATTCGAGTTGCGCGGCCGAGAGCGCGGTCGGCGTCCCGCCTCCGAAAAAGACGGTTTCCGGTTGCAGCCCGTCCGCGGACATCTCCGCCTCCGCCAGCACGGCCTCAAGAAATGCTTTCGTTTTGTTGCGGTCGCCCGCTTCTTTGTAGAAACTGCAGTATGGACACACCTTGGGACAAAAAGGAATGTGGACGTAAAGATGCCGGACCATCGAATGAGACTAGCCCCGATATGGATGACTTGCAAAGCGTGCCTGTTCGCGCTGTTAGCCGCCGCCTTCTGCTCTGCGGCCGAGCCGCCTGACGCCCCGTCGAAGGTTTTCTTCGCCACGGACAACGCCTCGCTCAGGGCGGGCCGACAGGTGAGCGGCCCGGTGGTTCAGCGCATGGTGGACCGGCTCGTGATGCGCCTTACGGAAAAGCCCACCGTCGCGGAGGCCTGGAGGAGCCTGGTGAACAGGAAAGACCGCGTCGGCATCAAAGTGGCTGCCGCGGGAGGTTCCGTGAGCGGCACCAATCCAGAGGTCGTCGATGCCATCGTCGCCGGGTTGTCCGAAGCCGGCATCCCCCCCTCGCAAATCATCGTCTGGGACCGGAATCTCAAGGACCTCCTGGTCGCCGGCTATCGCCGGGACAGCTCGCGCTACCAGCTTCGCTGGGTCGATCCCGTCAAAGGCTACGATCTCAAGTCGCAGGTCACCGCGCCCGTGCTCGGAAAACTGATCTGGGGCGATAGCGGGTTCGGCAGCAAAGCCGGAACCCGGTTTGTCGATTTTCTCGGGACCGGCGACCAGCTCAGCAGCAGGAGCTACTACTCGAACATCCTGAGCAAAGAGGTCACGAAAATCATCAACGTCCCCTCCCTCACGGACAGCTTCCTCACCGGCGTCAACGGGGCGCTCGCCAACATGGTCCTGCCCAACCTCGACAACTGGCGCCGGTTCACAAAACCCCCATCCTACGGCGACCCCTACCTCGCCGAAATCTACGCCGACGCCATGATCCACGACAAAGTCGTCATCACCATCATGGACGGCCTCGTCCTGCAATATGCGGGCGGGCCGGGCCCGAACCCGGGGTTCCTGCTCGACCACTTCACGATCTACGCGAGCCGGGACCCGGTCGCCATCGACGCCACCGCCATGCGCCTGCTCGACGAGGCCAGGACCCCCTCGAAACTTCCCGCCATTGGCCCGATGACCACATGGCTCGAAAGCGCCCACGCCGCGCACCTCGGCAACGCCCGCGAAGAACAGATCGAACTCATCCGCGCCGGCGACGACGGCCTGCGCTGACCGGCCCGGTGTCACGGACCCTCAATGCGCGGGAAGTCATGCCGTCACGATAGAATACGCGAAATCGCAATCTGTCTGAAACTTGTCTCTTCGTTTGGTGGACCATCGGAGGTTTTTCGATTGAAAGCGGACGCCTTTGAGTTGGTGCAAATGTTGGCAATGGCAGCTTTTCTTTCACAACTGGTTTGATCCTATCCGGGGCGATTTCCTCCGTGTTCATGTATGTCACGAACGCCTCAAGGGCTTTTCTCCACGATCCAAACCTGTATTCATAAGCGCCCACACAAAATGTGGAAAATGGCTTCTCGATCTCTCGATAAAGAGGCTGCCGCCCCAACTTGATCCAGACTTCTTCAAGATTTTGAAAATATTCTTCGTCGGTGATCCCGAAAGCGCGACTCGGTCCAAGCCCAATTGACTCAATTGCCTCCAACCAGGAACCCTCAAACCGTTTGCAAATAGTTGAGCAACTGAATCTGCCGCCGTAATCTGCATATTCTTGCTGCGTCAAAGTTTGCTTATTCAACTTTGAAGCGATCTCTCGGATGTCTTCAAGCATCTCATCAGATGGAATGTTAAGCCTGCTGCGGGTCGCGCTCAGACCAGCCGCGCTGAGCACATCGAAGCAAGATTGGCCAATTCTTTTAACAAGTGCTTTTGAGCCATATTTTCCATGGTCGCGATATTCCAACTGAGTGACTGTTGGCTTGTTGATCTGTTTCAATACCTTCATCAGGTCTGCTAACAGTTCATCGGACGAGACGTCTTGCGCTGATTCACACTTTTTACGGCTGAACGGTTTCAACTCGAATTTCATTTTATGTGGAGTGGCAGAATCTCCGATCATCTCCGGATGAGCCTTTTGCTTCCTTGGCTGGCTGGCTGAGGATGACCAGCGCGCGCTTGGCGCGCGTTTCTGCGACGTAGAGCCCGCAGAGGCTGTCGAAGGCGGCGGATTCGCGGAGGCGCTCGCCCGCGGACCGCAGGACAGGATCGGCCGCGCAGAGGTTTTCGGCGGGGAGTTGGAGCACCCAGGCGGGGGCACCGTCGGAGCAATAGGGCGCGTCGGAATGCCGCTTGTCCATCCGCGTGTCCTTCGGCAGGGGAAGAAAGACCAGATCAAACTCGAGGCCCTTGGCTTTGTGGGTCGTCATGATCTGGACGGTTCCCGGCCGCGCGGATGTCGGGTCGGCGTATTCGGCGAGAAACTCCGCGAACTCGCGCGGCGATCCCTGCACGTTGTCGTCAAACTCCCGCGCGGCCCGGCGCAGCGAGGCATGCCGCGGGGTGACGGGAAGATTTTTCAGCCACGCATGCACCATGCCCTGCGCACCTTCGAGATGGAAAAGTTGCAGCGCGTCTTCTCTGAACACTGAATCACTGAAAACTGAAAACTGCTTCAGCGCCTGCCGCGCGAAATCATCCGAGGGATCGGCAACGAGCCGGGCGGCCATGAGAACCGCGACGCCGTGCGGGTTGTCGGTGGCGATGTGCGGGTTCGATTCCGTCGTTGCCGGGATCCCGAGGCGCCCGAGTTCGCCGACGGCTTCGCGGGCTTGGTCGTTGGTTCTCACGAGGACCGCGATCGTGAGCGGCGGGCGGTCGAGGATCGCCGACGAGCGCACGATCTCGGAAACCCGAGTGTAGGAATCCTCCTCGGCACAGATGATCTGGTGGACGAATCCCGGCGAGGGATTGCTCTCGTGCGCGGTGTGTTCCGTCCATGCCTGCCGCCAGCGTTCGACGACTTGGTCCGGCAGCCCGGCGGAAGCGAGCGCATCAGGATCGAACGTGCGGCCGACGAGTTCGATAACTTCTCTCGAAGACCGGCGCGATTCCCCGAGCGATTCCTCTCCGATGTGGTCCGGCGCATGCCGCGTGTAGTGGTCGAAAATTTCCCCGAAGAGCGTGGGATCGCCGTCCCGGAATCCGTAGATCGATTGCTTCACGTCCCCGACATAGAAAAACGACCTTGTCCCGGAGGCGTCCTGCAAGATCTCGTCGAGCAGCGGCTGGATCGCGCGCCACTGGATCCGGCTCGTGTCCTGGAATTCGTCGAGCAGCCAGTGGTCGAACCATCCGTCGAGCCGGAACTGCAACTCCCCGGGCCCGATTCCGGACTGCGTGATTCTCGACAGCAGGACCGGCAGATCCGCAAAGCGCAGCGTGCCTTCGTTGACAAGCCGGCTGTCGCGAGCGTCGCGCAAGGCCCGCGCCATCTGAAGCCACCGCCGCGATTGGACCAGCCGGGGAGCGATCGCCCGCCACAGGCAGGCCCCGACCGCACGTAGGGCCAGCGCGTGTTCGAGCGCCGTGAGCAGGGTTCCCTTTTTCCGGTATTCCACGGTGACCGGGTTGCCGGCGCGAAGATTTTCTCCCGCAGCCAACAACTGCTCCGCGATGGTCCCGAGCTTTCCGAATCCCGGACGGAGCGCGTTGAGTTGGGCGATCGCCTCGGCAATCCTCTCCGTGCATTCGGATAAATCCGCCGGAGCCTCAAACTTTTTCCACGGGCAGCCGCCCCGGCCCCAGATGGCGGACTCGTCTCCCCAGGCCGCTGGCTCCGGGTGAAGGGTGTAAAGCGACCCGATGCGCCCGAGGATTTCGAGATCGGGGGCGAGCGGGTTCAGGTGCGCCCGGGCCGGGCCGCGGACGAGTTCGGAGACCAGATCGAGCGGGGCGAGGCTGTCCGCGACCTGCCGCAGGATTTCCTGCTCCTCCCGCGCGGCGGAGGTTTCGTCGAGGAGCCGCGGCGACGCGCCCAGGCCCAGAGGTGTCCCGAATGCAGCGACGACCCGGTAAAAAAAGCTGTCGAGCGTCCCGAACTCGATTTGGTCGAGCGAGTCGGCGAGTTTGCGGAGAAGCGGAAGAAAATCCTCTGGCGCGAGTTTCTTTGCGATCTTTCGGCGTGCGCAAAACGCGGCAACCTGCGCCTTGTCTGACGAGAGGTCGGCCAGTTTCCGCAGGGTCTTCACCAGGAATTCGCCCGCCGCTTTCCGCGTGAACGTGAGGGCGATGATTTTTCCCGGCTCGGCGCCGAGGAGGAGAAGTTCGACAATCCGGTCGGTGAGCCGAAACGTTTTTCCCGTGCCGGCCGAAGCGCGGATGCGGAGGTGCGGGGTTTTCATGCGACCAGCGCCCCTTCCTCGATGAAATGCGAGAGCGCGAGCGGCTCGAAATCGTCGTAATCCGGATCGACCGCGAACCGGCTGAAATCTTTCGCGCCGATCCAGTCGAGGACGGCATCGGCGGCCACTTCCTCCGCCACCCCCAGCGCGCAGCGCCCGGCGCTTTCCATGTCGGCATCGGCCCATTCGTGGAGGCCGGTGTCCGCGACATCGTCGGCGAGGAGAAAATACGCGAGCCGGATTTCCTCCGGGACCTCGATCGGCCGGGCCAGAGACACGGCCATGGCATAGAGCGGGAGTTGAAGGTCGCACCAGACGTCCTCGCCGAGGATGGCGTAGTCCGGTTTGACCCCGAAACGTCCCGGCGTGCGGGCGCGTTTCAGGTGGGCCGCGCGGGCGGGGTTGGAATTTTTTTTCAGCCCGCCGGTCTTGTAGTCGATGAGCAGGATCGCCCCGTCGCGCACATCCACGCGGTCAATCCGCCCGCGCAGGGCGAGCGGCCAGCCGGGCGGGGTGACGTCGGAAAATTTCCATTCCACAAGTTCGGTCCTCCAGCCATCCGCGCGCATGGCCGCCTGGGCTGGAGCGAATTCCTCGAGCCGCAGGCGCCCCGACTCGCGCTGCAACATGAGTGTCACATCGTGTTCGAGCCCTTGAAAAAGCATGTCCCAGCGGGAGAGAAGCCACGAGCGGATTTCTTCCGCATTCCGTGAGGCGGCAAGGACCGGGTCGGCGCCGAATTGTTTGAGGACATCGTGGATCCAGCTTCCGAACACATCGGCCCCGAGGCACGGGGTTCCGGTCCGGGGTACCGAAAACCCCAGCCGGTTGGAGAGATAACACCTGAGCGGGCACGCGAGGTGGGACCGGAATGCCGTGACGCTGAGCGAGCGGGCCGGCTCTGCGGGCCGGGCGATTCGCAGCGGCGACTCGACAAACCTCGCCGGCGGAGCCTCGGCCCGCGCGGAGGACGAAGTTTGAACGAGGTTCCTGACCCGTTGCGGAAGATCCTTGTCCGGCACCCGGAACAGGAGCCGCGAAGGCTTGAGCGGGCTCCCGTCGGCGGCCTGTTGGAGCGAGAAGATGTGGGCGTTTTGCGGATCCCTCACCGCGAGCGCCGCGTGCAGGATCGAAGCGTCGCGGGCATGCCTCGACACCGTGTCATCCAAGCCGAGAGCGGCGCGGGCGGCATCCGGCAGGAGCGCATCCACCCGCCTCTTGGTCGGAAGCAGCCCCTCGTTCAATCCCGCCAGAACGACGGCCGGGGCATCTTCTCCCGCCAGTTCGAGCCATCCTTCGATTTCGACGGCTCCGGGCTCGCGCTGCGGCGTCCACGTCCCCGGCACGGCCTCCAGCATCGACAACAAAGCCGAGGCATCGATCTGCGCGAGCGCGGGAAAGGCCGAGACCTCGTCGAGCAGGGTGACGACAGCTTTGGCTGCCTCCTTGTCCCCCGGACGGCGCCCCATGTCGCGCGGCCCGTAGATGCCGGCGAGGATTTTTCTCAGTGCCGCAGCGGCATGGGGAGAGGACATGGATTGTCGCAGGTCCAGCAGCTTTTCCAGAAGTGGCGAGAACGCTTTGAGGAGATGTTTTCTGGCCTGTTCGTCATCGCTCGACCGGCTGTGGCGGAGCCGCGCGAAAATCTCCGGAAGGCCGGGACAAAACGCGAGCGCGCCCAGCCGGTTCCAGTCATTGCGGGAATCCCGCGGGAGGATGTCTTTGATCCATGAAAAAAAATCCGGGTGGAAAACCAGCGCTTCGAGATGCCTCCACGATCCGTCGCCCGGCAGGCGCGCGAGGAGCGTCGCGAGGCGTGTGACAGGATGGCGGTTCAGCGGATTCCCCTCGGGCATGAACCCCTCGCGGCCCGATTCCTCGAGCGCGCAGGCGATGTCCGCCGAGAGGCCCGCGTCACCGGAGAACACGGCGATGCGGGAAGCCGGACCGATCCCGGCGATCGCCCTGCCGAGGTGCGAGGGATCGCTGACGACGTGGATTTGCGCGTCGCCGACGGGCAGGAAAGCTCGCGACCAGAACTCCGGGCGCGCCCGCCCGAACTCGTCAAAACCTTTTCCGTCCAAGCCCGGCGCATGGACGAGAATCTCCGTCTCGCAAACCTGGATCACCCGCAGGGCCAGCGGCGGAAGATCCGCCACGCCGGCGACGAGGATCTTCGTGATCCCGGCGGGAGGACGGAAATTTTCCGCGGCCTCGATCTGAGCCTCGGCCGGGCAGCGCAGGCCGACGGATGCCAGCCGGGCCATGTAGGATTTCCAGATCGACCGCCATTCCTCCCAGCGGGGATCACGCGCGGAGAGGATCGCGGCGGCGGAAGGGATATTCCATGCGCCCGAGGCCAGATCGCGGGTGAACGCGACAAAGCTGGCGGCGAGTTTGGTTCCGGGATGATCGCCGAACGTGAGCGGGCAGTCCTCCGCATCCGACAGGGCCGCGTGCCATGCCATGCCCGCCTGGGTCACGGTGGCCACGCCATCGCCTTCGCCGAATGGAACCAGGGTCAGCGGGGTCGCGAACCGCGGAGGGAAAACGACATCGCTCTCGCCCAGCAGGGCATCGACCACCCGGCGCCCGGCTTCGATGGTGGGAAGCACGACCAAAACGTGATCCAAGGCATTTCCCCCCGTCGATCGCAGGTGCGCGGCCACCGCCTGCGGGAGCGGGATTTTTCCGGTATGCAGGACGATGGCCGGTCGCTTCGCAGGCATGGCGGCATTCCATCAAAAAATCTCCCCGCTGCCAACCGGCGTGGCGGAGAATCCTTCGGGGCGGGCACATTTCCAAAAGATGATATCAAATCCCCTTCCGGCCGGCGCACCGCGCTTCAGGCCGCGTCTTTTTCCTGCTTCTTGCGGATGATGGGGGCCCGTTTGCCCTCGACGACGGCCCGGTTGATCGTCACTTCCGCGATGTCGTCGCGGCTCGGGGAATCGAACATGATGTCGAGCATGATCCGCTCGATCATGGCGCGGAGGGCGCGGGCTCCCGTACCTTTTTTCAGCGCCTCGGAAGCGAGCGCCCGCAGCGCGTCCTTGGTCATGTTGAGGCCGACACCGTCCATGCCCAAGAGCTTGGTGAACTGCTTGACCATCGCGTTTTTCGGCTCGGTGAGGATCGTGACCATCTCGTCTTCGGTCAATTCATCGAGGGTGGCGACCACCGGAAGGCGGCCGATGAATTCCGGGATGAGCCCGAAACTCAGAAGGTCTTCGGGCTCGACCCTTTTCAAGGCCTCGCGTTGGAGGAAATTCCCGGAGACAGCTTCGCCGGTGTGGAAGCCCATCGCCCTCCCGCCCAACCGGCGGTGGATGATCTTGTCGAGCCCGACAAACGCGCCGCCGCAGATGAAGAGGATTTTTTCCGTGTTGACCTGGATGTATTCCTGGTGCGGGTGCTTTCGGCCGCCCTGCGGGGGGACGTTGCAGACCGTGCCTTCGAGCATTTTGAGGAGCGCCTGCTGGACGCCCTCGCCGGATACGTCGCGCGTGATGCTCACGTTTTCGGTCTTGCGCCCGATCTTGTCGATCTCGTCGATATAGACGATCCCCATCTCGCATCGCTTCACGTCGTAGTCGGCGTTCTGGAGGAGGCGGAGAATGATGTTCTCGACATCTTCGCCCACGTAGCCGGCCTCGGTGATCGAGGTGGCGTCGGCGATGCAGAACGGCACGTCGAGGATCTTCGCGAGCGTGCGCGCGAGGAGGGTCTTGCCCGATCCGGTCGGGCCGATCAGAAGGATGTTGCTCTTCTCGATTTCGACATCCGCGAGCGGGTCGAGGCCGACCGATGCCGGCGTCTCCTGGAGAAGGCGCTTGTAGTGGTTGTGCATGGCCACGGCCAGCACCTTCTTCGCGTGGTCCTGGCCGATCACATGCTGCTCGAGCTGGTGCTTGATGTCCGCCGGCTTGGGGACCCGGATCGCGTTCTTCGCCTTTTTGTTTTCCTCCTTGAATTCCTTGTCCAGAATCCCTTTGCAGACGGTGATGCAACTGTCGCAGATATAGACGCCCGGCCCCGCAATGAGCTTGCGGACCTCCGAGTGGCTTTTGCCACAGAAGGAACACATCGTCAGGTTCGTCGCGCGCGCCATAATCGTTATTCTGACGTTTTGTCGAGGCCCTTGAGTTCCTTGCGGGACTTCACGACTTCATCGACGAGGCCGTATTCCTTCGCCTCCTCGGCGGTCATGTAATTGTCGCGGTCGGCGTCCTTGTTCACCTGCTCGGCCGATTTTCCCGTATGAAAAGCGATGATGCCGTTGAGGCGCTTCTTGAGCTTGAACATGAATTCGACCTGGCGCTCGACGTCGCTGGCCTGGCCCTGCGCGCCTCCGGAAACCTGGTGGATCATGATGTCGGAGTTCGGCAGCGCGAAGCGTTTGCCCTTGGTGCCCGCGCAAAGAAGGACCGCCCCCATGCTCGCGGCGATGCCCATGCAGTAGGTGTTCACGTCGCAGGTCACGAACTGCATCGTGTCGTAGATCGCCAGACCCGATGTCACCGACCCGCCGGGCGAGTTGATGTAGATGCTGATGTCTTTTTTCGCGTCCTCCATCTGGAGGAAGAGCAGCTGCGCGATGACGAGGTTGGCGACATGATCATCGATCGGCATGCCGATGAAGATAATGCGGTCCTTGAGGAGCCGCGAGTAGATGTCGTAGCTGCGCTCTCCGCGCCCGGTCTGTTCAACAACGATGGGAACCAACATAATATTTAGGCTTTGGCCGATCCTCCGGCCGGTTCGCGCACGGTAACATTGGCGGCGATCAAATCAAGCGCCTTGCCCATGAGAATTTGCTCTCGGATCGGGCCGAACCCCTCGCGCGACTGCAGGTCCTTGACCAGCTTTTTCACGGGGATCTCGTAGCGCCGGGCCATCTCCGAGACCGCCATCAGCATGTCGGTCTCCGTCACCTCGAGCTTCTCCTTCTCGGCCACGCGGAGGAGGAGGAAATTTCCGCGCACGCGGTCGAGTGCGCTCTGCTGGGCGAGCCCGACGAGCTCGTCCTGGTGGGAGCGGAGCTCGTCGTCGCTGACGCCGCGGACCTGGTTCTCCTGGACGATTTCGCGCAGGATGCTCGAGACCTCGCGCTGGACTGTCTGCGCGGGAAGCTCGCACTGGACGAGGGCGAGAAGCTGCTTGAGGGCGGCGTTGCGCTTGGCGTTCTGGAACTGGGACTCCGCAAGGTTTTCCAGCCGCTCGCGGATTTCGGCGCGGAGGGTTTCGAGGGTTTTGCCGGGTTCGATTTTTTCGGCGAGCGCGTCATCGAGCGGCGGGAGCTGCTTGGAGTTGATGCCGTGAAGGGTTGTGGAATAGCTGACTTTCGATCCGCGCAGATCCTCGAGCGGGAAATCCGCGGGCACGTCGAGCGTGAACGAACGCTCCTCGTTGATGGCCATTCCCCCGAGCGCTTTGGCGAACCCGGGGACCAGAGTTCCCTCATCCATGAAAATCCAGGCGTTCCGGCGTCCCTGCAGTTGGGCCGGAGCCTTGGGGAGCGCCTCGGAAAGCAATCGGTCGCCGATTTTTCCCTCGTAGGTCACCACGGCGTAGTCGCCCATCGCCAGCGCGCGGCCTTCGACCGCCTCGAACGTGGCGTGCGGGTCGCGGAATTGCTCCAGCCATTTTTGGACGTCCGCCTCCTCGACCTCCTTCTTCGCCAGCTCGACGGTGATCGCCGAGTAGTCCGGCAGCTCGAACTCCGGGGCCGTGACGACGCTCGCCCGGTAACGCATGGTCTTGTCGTCGCCGATCTGGACGTCCTCAACTTTCGAGACCGAGAGAACACGGAGGTTTTTCTGTTTGATCGCCTCGTTGATGCTGTCGCGGAGCAGCTTTTTTTCGAGCTCCTCGCGGATGTCCTTCGCGAAGCGCGTGTCGATCAGCGACTGCGGGGCTTTGCCGGGACGGTATCCGGGGATCCGGGCCTGGCGTTGGAAATCTTTGGCAATAGACTGCCATTCACGCGTCACCTGGTCGGCGGAAAGCTCGACTTGAAGGTTGACGATACAATTGGGTTGAGGATCACAAACGACATTCATGGGCAATTTGTCATTTGAGCACAGGAAATCCCATCGGGCAACCGCGAACCGAAAAAACTGTTCGCGGGAACATAGTGATCCGGGCAATTCTTTCCATCCAGTTCTGTTTGTATCGATGTGACTCGGGTGACAATGATATGATTTCCCAAGCCTGAAACGCCATGCCATTGATTCCATCCGACCCCGTGCACCGGTCATTGACGGAACCCGCCCGCGAGGTGCCTGTGGGGTGGCGTGGCGACCTCTGCGTGGTGGGCGCTTCCTGCACCGGGGTGTTCGCCGCCCTTCGCGCCGCACTCATAGCAGGAGGCTCAATCTTTCCAGCGACACCATCCGGCCATCAAAGCACCTGAGCCATGCGACTTCTCTTATTCTTCCTGCTCCCGCTCACCTTGAGCGCCCAGGAGTTTTCGCTTGGCGTTGCGCGGATTGTGCCGGAGCCAAAACCGCATCTCCCCATCTACAAATACTCGCCGGATGGCCATTGCACGCTTTTGCGGAATGGCTCCTCCCGCATGATGTTTTGGCCGGGTGAGGACTCCTACCGCACCACGGGAACATCTCTCTTTGAAATGCAAAACTGCGTCAAAGTTCTACCGAAGGGCAGCAAGGGGGATTATGACAACGGCGGCGCCTGGCTCTACTCGGTCTTCCGGCGTGGCGGTCGTCGCATGCTCGGATTCTATCATGCCGAAGACCACAGGTTCCCCCTCAGTCCGAACTCCGATTTCACGGCTTACAAGTCGATCGCCCGATGCGCATCTGATGACTCGGGGCTCACATGGAAAGATCGGGCGCAAATCCTGACCTCGCACCAGCGGAAACCGCAGAAGGCGGCGTGGTCCGGCCTGGGCGACCACTGCACCGTTTGGGACGAAAAGAACCGGCGTTACCTTTGCTTCTTCCAGGAGGACGGCAGGTTTTGCATGGCAATGAGCGCAGACCCGGAGGGACGTCCGGGCTCATGGCGCAAGTGGTATAAAGGAGGCTTCACGGAGCCGGGCCTAGGCGGCCGCGCTACACCGATTCCAGCGCTCGCTGGTCACAGCGGTGTAAATCCCTCCGTGCTCTGGAATACGTTTCTCGATCGGTGGGTGATGGTGTGGCACCGGTGGGCAGGCGATCTGTGGATTTCCACCAGTAAAAGTCTGACCGACTGGTCGCCGCCGAAACTTCTTCTCGGCAAACCGTCGAAGGCCGGAAAGGTCTGGTATCCGACATTGATCGGTGAATCAGACCATGTCGGCGGGGTATCCGTTTCCCTTCTTTACGCGGAATTCCCGGATGATAAGTCGACGACCCGCCGGTTCCTCACGCGGGAGCTTGTCTTCCGGAAGAGGTGACACATCCGAATGTGTATCCAACAATCGGTTGGGATTCATCCGCTCTGCACCACCGCGCGAGCGGGTTTCTGCCAGCTTGTCGAATGCGGGACCAGCAGGGATAATCGCCGGGAATGTTTGTGCGTGTTCTACCGGACCAGGCTGCGGGGCGGCTGTTGGATTACCGCGTCCCGGAATGTTTCGGGGACGCGGTGGCGGTGGGATCGCGCGTGAAGGTTCCTGTGCGGACCCGGATGCTCACGGCCACGGTGGTCGAGATGCTGGAATCCTCGGACGTCCGCGGGATGCGCGATATCGCGGAGCTGCTCGACGAGAAGCCGATGATCCGGCCAGCCCTGCTCGAACTGGCGCGCTGGATGGCCGACTATTACTGCTGCCCGGTCGAGACCGCGGTGTGCAGCGTGCTGCCCGTGGCGGTGCGGGACGGGCGGGTTTCGGAAAAACGGCGGAACACGGTCCGGGTGGCGAGAGAGGTCACGGAGGAGGAACTGGCGGCGCTCGAAAAGCGTGCCCCCCGGCAAGCGGACGCCCTTCGCGCGGTGATCGAAGCGGGCGGTCCGGTCCCGGTCTCCGGGGCGGCGGAGCAGGCGGGCGTGGCGGAGGGGGTTTTTCGCATGCTCGAAAAGCGCGGGTTCGTCGTCATCGAATCCGCGGTCTTTGCGCGCGATCCCTACGCGGAAAATTTTGTTTCGTCGGCGGACCTGGTCTTGAATTCCGAGCAGGAAGCGGCTTTGCAGGCGGTCGAGGCGGCGATGGCGGATCCGTCCGCGAAGCCGATCCTGCTTTTCGGAGTGACGGGCTCGGGGAAGACCGAAATTTATCTGCGCGCGATCCGCAAGGCCGTCGATGACGGGCGCACCTCGCTGGTTCTCGTGCCGGAAATCGCGCTGACCCCGCAGACGGTCGAGCGGTTCAAATCCCGCTTCGCGGACATGCAGGAGAAGATCGCCGTCCTGCACAGCCACCTCTCCGACGGCGAGCGGCATGACGAGTGGCACAAGATCCACAGCGGGGCCGCGCGGATCGTGATCGGCGCGCGCAGCTCGATTTTTGCCCCGCTCGAAAACCTCGGCATCATCATCGTGGACGAGGAGCACGAGAATTCCTACAAGCAGGACGAGGCCCCGCGCTACCATGCACGGGACATGGCCGTTCTGCGCGGCCACCGCGAGAAGGCGGCCGTGCTTCTGGGCAGCGCGACCCCGAGCCTCGAGAGCTGGCACAATGCGCTGTCCGGAAAATACCGCCTCGTCCGCCTGGACAACCGGGTCGATGACAAGCGCATGCCGGTGGTCCGGGTCGTCGATCTCCGGCAGGCCGCGCGCCGCTCGCCCGAGGGCGGCATCCTCTCGCTCCCGCTCAAGGAAGCGATCGAGGGCCGGATCGCGAAAGGCGAGCAGACGATCCTTTTTTTGAACCGGCGCGGGTTTTCGACTTCGATGCTGTGCGAGGCCTGCGGGCATGTCTGCACGTGCCCGGATTGCAGCGTGTCGCTCACGTTCCATCGCGCCGCCGAGCGGCTGTGCTGCCACATCTGCGGGCATTCGTCGCGCGCGCCGAAAGTGTGCCCGAAATGCAAGGATCCCGGGATCCGCCACTCCGGCGTCGGCACGCAGAAAGTCGAGGAGGCGGTGAAGCGGATTTTTCCCAAGGCCCGGATCGCCAGGATGGACGCGGATTCGATGACCCGAAAAGACGCTTACCGGGAGACGCTCGGGGCGTTCAAGGAGGGAAAAATCGACATCTTGGTCGGCACGCAGATGATCGCGAAGGGCCTGCATTTTCCGAATGTCACGCTGGTCGGGATCGTCAACGCGGACCTCGGGCTCCACATGCCGGATTTCCGCGCCGGCGAGCGCACGTTCCAGCTTCTCACGCAGGTCGCCGGGCGGGCCGGCCGCGGCGAGATGGAAGGCGAGGTGCTGGTGCAGACATTTACTCCGTTCAGCCCCTCGATCCAGTTCGCGCGGCACCACGACTACGAGGGGTTCATGGACCAGGAGATGGAATTCCGCCGCCAGTTCGGGTATCCGCCGTTCGGGCGCATGGTCATGGTCACGCTGCGCGGGGCGATGCTCGAGCGCGCGCAGTTTTCCGCCGAGACGCTCGCCCGGAAGCTGAAGGCGTCCGCCCCCGCCGGCGTGGCGGTCGGCGACGCGGTCCCCGCGCCGCTCGCGAAGGCGAAGACCTACCACCGGTTCCAAGTGTCCCTGCGCGGGCCATCCTCCGTCCAGCTCTCACGTTTCGTGCGGACGACCCTCGATTCCCTGCCGATGCCTGCAGATGTCTTTGTGGCGGTGGACGTGGACCCGCTCCATCTTTTGTAGGAAAATTTATGAATAAAATGTCATGGGCAGGACATGACACGCGGAAATCATCAGACGGGCCGAGAATGATCGGGGGGCTGTGCAGGCCGCCCAGCGTGAGGGCAGGCGGTTGGCACACCGCCTACAACGAATCGTCAGGTTTTTCTTTGAGGGGTGGGATGATGGCTGGGGAAAGACCGCCGTTCGCGCCGCGAGGCAGGCACAAAAAATCCCGGCAGCCCGTTTCCGGAACTGCCGGGAGATCGTTGAGAAATCCTGTCTGGTTTTAGCGCGCTTTCGCTGCAGGCTTGGCGGCTTTGCGGGCGGCCCAGCGGGCTTTCATGTTGGCGGCGAGTCTCGCGCGGCCTTCCGGAGTGATGCCGCCCTTTTTCTTCGCCTTCGCCTTTGTCTTCCCCCGCTTGGCGGCAGGAGCCGCTGTCTTGGAAGCCTCTTTCCTGGCAAAACGCCCTGGAGCGAGTTTCGTGGTGATATGCTTGCCGGTCGTGCTGAACCACACGGCAATGTTGCCGGGCTTCGATCCGAGCTTGTCGGCGATCTCCCGCACCTTGAGCCCCGCGTCCCCGGCCGCTTCGAGCAGCGCAAGAATGCGGTCCTTCAAGCCGCCCGGCTTAACGGGCTTGCCTTTTATCTTCGGTGTCTTCGCGGGTGCCGGCTTGGCTTTCGGTGCTGGCGCGACGAGGGCGGGTGCCGGAGCGACCTCGAGAACTTCGACCGAAATCCCACCCTTGAGGGTTCTGATGATTTCGGCGTCAATTTGTTCGAGCACCTGGAGGAGTTCTTCCTTCTTCTCCGTCAGACCGAGCAGATGGAGAAGGGATTGGCTGTTGATGAGTGATATGTCCATATACGAGGCATAATATAGCATTAGTTTGGACGGGGTTGGCAATAGAAAATTGCAGGAGTGTCGGCGACGGTTCAAAACTGGATTTCTTGCCGGTTCAAAACTGGACAGCAAGTTTAGAGGGTGAAATGGCCTAAAACAGGAGGCCAAACGTTCTTGAGGGGATGCTCAACGACCCAGAATTGTC